>JADMIO010812841.1_pt1 | contig 58061 bp, 45 predicted proteins | sample 8958161 | NCBI WGS metagenome assembly JADMIO01 (sample SAMN16585339, study PRJNA669376) | soil metagenome | isolation source: Crop rotation soil | place: USA: Cullars Rotation, Alabama | collected 2011
CCGCGACAACTTGTCCACGTGGAATTCTAAGCTTAGGATCCCAATGTGCTGGAAAAACAGTTTTTCCGGCGTGCGCCGGGCGCTGGAGTATGAAATTCCAAGGCAAATCGAAGTGGTGAAAAACGGCGGCAGGTTGATCCAATCCACACGCCGCTGGGACGATGTCGCGGAGGTCACCGATGAAATGCGGACCAAAGAAGACGCGCACGATTATCGTTATTTTCCCGACCCCGATTTGATGCCATCCGCGCCGGACGATGCGTGGATTGCGAGCGTGAAGGCGCGGGTCACTGAATTGCCGCTCGCGCGCAAGCAGCGATTAATGCGCGATTACAGTTTGCCGGCAGGTGATGCGGAGGTGTTCAAGGGTAACGTGGCGTTGGGAACTTATTTCGAGGCCATCGCGAAGCAGGCAAAGACCCCGAAAGCGGTGGCCAATTGGGTCATTAACAATCTGCAAGCGAAGTTGAGCGACGCAAATGTCAAAGAAGCGGCGGAACAGGCGGCGATGGGCGTGGATTCGGCCGACATAAAACTACTCACGCTTGCGGATCTTAAGTTTAAGCCGGAGGGCTTGCTGGAGTTGGTTGGTTTGGTGGAAAACAAGACCATCAGCAACGCCGCCGCGCAGCAGGTTTTCGCCGAGATGTTCGACAGCGGCAAATCTCCTGCTGCCATCGTCCAGGAGAAGGGCCTGGCGCAAGTCAGTGACACGAGCGCCATCGAGAAATTCTGCGACGAAGCCATCGCGGCGAATCCTAACCCGGTGGCGGACTACAAAGCCGGAAAAGTTGCAGCCCTCAATTCTCTCAAAGGGCAGGTGATGAAATTAAGCAAGGGCAAGGCGAACCCGGCCCTTGTCGGTGAGATTCTGGAGCGCAAGCTCAAGAATTAGGAGGTCATTCGCGGAGGTAAACTCTTCCCACGAGGGCGCCGCCGTCGACGCTCACGTAAACCGGGTTGAGTAAGAGTTGAATGGTTTCACCACGATTCAGTTTCACGTCGCGGAAGAAACTCGTGTAATTCGTCCGCGTAGCGAGCGGTTGGCCAAGATCGGCAATGGGCTTGCCGTGCGCGCGCGGATTTCGGGTGAGCTTCGCAGAAGCATACGGTCCGTTCAGCATCAGTTCGCTTCGCAGTTGACCCTCGGTCAGAATCAATGAGCCGGAGTTGCCATTTGGAAAATCAGCCACCAAGTACAGCGCCTGTCGGTCGGAACTGATATCTCCGGCGCGAATCGGCGTGTTGGGTCGAGTTTCATATGCCCAGTCCATGACGGTCGGTCCGAACTCAGGGCCGGTCGGCGTGCGCAGCCGAATCCAGCCGTAATGCAAGCCATCGGCGGCCATAAAGCGCACGCCAATATATCCGACGCCCGCGCTTACGATCGGGCCGCCGTAACCTCGGGTGCTGTAGCGCGCGCTAAAATAGTAATCAGAGACGCGGCTATAGTAATCGGTATCATCCCAGGCCCGGTTGGTGGCAATGACGCTGCCAATGCTTTCGCCGAAGCGCAGCAGGGTGGCTTCGCCCCGTTGGTGGATCATGGCGTTGGTGCCAAACACCACCACGTAGAATGATGAAGAGCAGGCGCTGACGGGAATATCCGCGGTACAGAGGAACGCCCCCCACTGGAAATTAAAATCGAGCGTGCCGTCCTGATTTAGATCCAGCGACGTGCCTTCATATTCCCAGCCGCCGAAAATGAACGACGGTCCCTTGGTGTAAACGATGGTGTCCCGAGCGGACGCGCGGAGCGGCGCGACCGCGAGTATGAGCGCGATTAGCGCGAGGGCTGGATATTTCAGGGCAGTTTTCATGCGTGTTTTGATTTTGAGGTTTGGGTTTTGGTGTGACTTTCCGAGGAAATCTCAAGGCCCCGGCGGACTGGGCGAAAAAGTCCCGAGCACAGTCGATGCACCGAAGCCAGTCCCGGTCGTGACGGTCAAGGTGGTGCCGCTGGAGATCGAAAATGGAATCGTCACAACGGTGGTATTGTTTCCGAGCACTGTTGTGCCGATGGGATACATCAATCCGCCGGAATGGCTCCGAGCCCAAAATTCCAATTCTGTCCCCGCTGCGACGATGGACGAGTCGAAGGCGAGAACCGCATTGGGGCCGGACATGAATCCCGGGACGCTACCGCCCGTGGCAGCGGTCTGCAGATTGGGATCAGGCGGGTTACTAAACTGCGTTTCGTTTTTGGGTAGCGGCAACGGATTCGCAAATGTGTTGCTGCCGGGCCGCAGGTCCACAAAATCAACGCCCAATTGGTTCGTGCCGGCCGGAGCGGGTTCGCGTTGCTTCCCGGGAATATTTCCCGCAGGTGACATTTCCGAATTGGGCGCCCAGCCCAGTTCGCGGGCCATGGCAAGGAAAAGGGCCCGTTGCAAAGCGGGGGACACCGCTGCATTTGTCGTCGAAGCGCCATCGGTGGCGGAGACGAGTTGGAAGATCTTAAAGCGGTTGGTTTCCAACAACAGAGCTTGATGCTGGCCCAATGATTGTGACACCTGGTTGATTTGATTTGAGAGATCGGCGATTTGCTGGCGCAACCCGTTGACTTCCGCGTTGTCGGAATTCGCATTGTTTTGCGGGGTCGGCGGCGCGTTTCTTTCGGCACCCGCGATGCCAATCGGCCGTTGATCCGGCGCCGCAGGCGCGGGTTGAACAATCACACGTTCGGCATGGTTCGCCGGGTTGGCAGAGCGACTTAGCCAGACGACGTGTGACAGCCAACCCGCGACACTGATTGCGGCTGCGGCCCAACCGTAACGCCACCAATTCATCCAGAAGGATGGTGTGATGGTTTCCGGCCTCCGTTCTTCAGCGACGATTTTTTCGATTCGTTTCCAAATTTGGGCTGGGGGCCGTTGCGATGGAGCGGTCATGGCCATGGCCACGGTGCCGTCTTCCAGTTCACGCAGCAGCGCGCGCAATTCTGCGGATTCCGCCAGTCGCGCTTCGAATTCACGACGTTCGTCGGCCGAAAGTCGGTCCAGCAGATAGAGCACGGCTTGGTCTTCGTATGGATGGAGGTCAGCCATGGAATTCCTTTAAAACTTGGCGTAGCGCGAGGAGTCCGCGGCGAATGCGGGCCTTCACCGTACCCAATGGTTCACCCGTGGCCGTGGCAATTTCTTCATGGGTCCAACCGCGCAGGAATGCCAGTTGCAATGCTCGCGCCTGGGTTTCAGGCAATTGATGCAGCGCGGCGCCACAGGCCGCGGCGAGTTCATCGCGCTCGTATTGCCGTCCGCTGCTCTTATCTTCCATTTCGAGCGAGACAACTTCGCGCTCGAAGGCGGCGTGATTGACGCTGTGCCGCGAGCGGGCGCGGAGGCGGTCCAATGCGAGCCCGCGCGCGATCATCACCGCCCAGGCCATCGGCGAGGAGCGCCGGGGATCGTATCGGTACGCCCGACGCCAGATCTGGACGAACGTGTCTTGAGTTGCTTCCTGCGCTTCCATTTCATTGACGAGCATCCGGAGGAGAAACGAGTAGATCAGTCCGCCGCGGCGCCGATAAAAACTCTCCAGCGCCTGCGGGTCAGCATCGGCAATCAATCCCAGCAGGCGCGCGTCTTCCCGCGCTTCCCGCGTTTCATGCGAATCTTCGGAACTGATTTCCGGGTATCGCAATATCCGATTCTCTGCTGACTCCACGTTTCAACCGTTGGTTTAGTTTCGTCGGAATTATATCCGCCAGCCGCGGGAGTTTGGATGCAGAAATTTTTTTAATTCCAGAGCGCAGCTCCCTGGCCCGCAGTGTCCAGAATGATCTAGTAAGAACTGGAGTCGCGTTGGGGGGCGGGCTGCAGCTCGCTTCGGTGGGACTTGCGAGGCGACGTTGAAGCGGCGTAAACGCCGCGCTCCGACCGATTATTGGGGGACGATTCGGTAGAAGCGTTGCGGAGTAGTCACGTCGATGTCTTCCACGATCTCGTAGCGTCCATTGCTATCGGTAGTCGCCAGGCGAATGTCGACCCAATCTACGAGGTTGGTAGAGGCCTGCACGACGTAAGTCGTATTTGCGACAGCGGCCAGGCTTAGGCGCAGTCGCCCGTCTGATTGCAATGCCGCGCGAACGTATTTGTCGCCATCAGTTATGAGCGTGGTGGTTGGGGCTGGATCGATTCCGGCATTGCCGCCGGGCGGCGTGGTGCCGCAAAAGGTCCAGCTCAGGATTTCGTGATTTTGCCATGAGACTCCGGTCCGCGCGCCAAAGCCGACCCAGGAATAGCCATCAACATCCAGGGCGAGTCGGGCGGGCACTGGGAAGCGGTCGATCACCAGAGTTCCATCCACGAGCACGGTGAGGTTTGTGCCATCGAACTGAATCTGCGCGGTATGGTCGTCGCCATCGTTCAATTTGATCGTGTTGAGCGGTTGTTGCACCAGCCAGGGCGTGATGTTGCTGATGACCTTGACGACGCCGACGAAGTTGCCATTGGGCTCCAAGCCGTAGTTGTGGAAAGTGTTGAACGATACACCCAATGAGTTATTGGTGGCGCCGTATTCCGTGCCCAGACTGTGCGCGCTCTCGTTTTGGAAACTGAATGACAAGCCATCGCCGCCGGGCTCGTAAAATGAGTGCGTCGCGCCCGGAGCCGACATCCGAAAGCGGAACTCAGTCGTAAATCCGCCCGCGCAATAGACTTTTTGCGCGCGCCATAAAGCGCCCAATTGGTCGGTCGTCGTGGGCGTCAACCGCACGAAATTATCCACGCCTGTGGCGGGGCCGGCCAACGACAGGCCGTTGAGCGAACTAAAATCCGAGTGAGTGAAACAATTGGCATTGACGGATGAGACGCTCAGCGCCGATTGCGCATCGGAACTGGTACCGGTGGCTGGGCGCGGCAAGTTGGGGCGCGCGGTGGTCGGCTTGGGTGTCGCGGCGGATCGCAATGTGGAATCCACTTCCACCACGCCTGGTTTCAGTTGTTCTTCCGGACTGTCATACCACGTGCCGGGATGCGCGTACCTGAAATTGACCATGCTCACGCCATCTTCATTGGGATAATAGCCCGCACCGTTATTTGGTTCGCCGCGTTCCCAATTCCGGTAAGAGTTGCGCTCGCCGTTGGCCCAGACAAAAGTGTTTTCCGTCTGCTGGTCATTCAATCCAATCCACATTGAGTCGGCATAAGAACCAAACGTGGACAGCACCCACGCATTTTCTGCCGCGTCATTGATCGTTGCCAGATGACCGCCCAGCGCCGCCGCATTTTCTACCGCCGTGCTCCGGTCGGTAGCTGCGAGCAGGTAATACGTGTGGCCGTTTGTGGGGTTGGTTATGGGCCCGGTCAAAGTTGTAAAGTGGTTGGTCAACCCGAGCGAAACGAGCGAAAAAGCGGAGGCCGGGCGAAAACCACAGAGAAGAATCACGGCACAACCGACGATGCCGGCAAATTGCTGCAATGAGGGGCGCGTTTTCATTTTTTGGGTGCTTGATTAACAGACATTTCCGACCAAACAACGTTCAATCCTTTCGCTTCCATGATTTGCGGGCTACCACTGACGGACCCGATAATACCTTTGCGGATTAGTGGCGGTGGAATCGGTGAGAGTTATGATTTTTCCGCTGCCAGCGACCAAAGGTAGCGCCGTCCAATTGCCGAGATTAGGCGAATCCGTGTACTCCAAGCGGTATACGCGACCGCTTTGGGACGCCACGGACGCGCGAAACACATGGTTGGACCAAACTGGATTGAAGCAGACGAGATTTGAAACGGACGTGCCATCACCGATCAAGGCGTAGTTATGGTAAGATCCTGCAGCAATCGCCACCACGTTACTCAGTGCGGAAGGCACAACGATTTGATTATCGGAATTCCGGCCCCAGGCAGTTACGCGACCATCCGTAGTAAGCGCCATGGTGCTTTCCCAGCCATCAGCAATCGCGACTGTGTTCGATACGCTTGACGGAATCGAAGGCGTCCCGCTGCCAGCGTATTTACCCCAAGTGACGACCCGCCCGTCCGCAGTCCTTGCTGAGGCATGAAACCCGCCAGCGGTGATGCTAATGGCATTCGTCAGACCAGTTGGAACGTTTGTTTGTCCCGTGTTGTTTGCCCCCCACGCGACAACCCTCCCATCATCCTTGAGAACCAAGTCGTAAGCGTAACCCGAGGCGATGGCCACGACATTCGTCAGATTTGCGGGCAAGTTTGTCAGACCCGCGCCAGTGTAACCCCAAGTCGCCACCGTACCATCAGCTTTAAGCGCCATACTTTGACGGGTGCCACCGGCGATGGCGACTACGTCGTTAAGGTCTGGCGGGGGATCAGACTGGCCGTAATCATTCCCACCCCATGCCGAAACGGTGCCGTCCGATTTGAGCGCCAAGCTGTGATACCCGCCCGCGGCAATTGCTACGACGTTGGTCAGATTTGGCGGCACATTGGTTTGGCCGGAACTGTTGATGCCCCAAGCGGTCACCGTTCCGTCGTCCTTGAGTGCCAATCCGTAGAATCCTCCACTGGCTATTGCGATAACATTGGTGAGGGCGGGGATGAACAACTGGCCGGCGGAACTCTGCCCCCAACCGGCGATACGCGTAACAATCAGCTCCGCCTCATGAGTTTGAACTTCCAATGCATTGCTGAAGATTACGGAATAAATTCCGGCTCGGGAGGGCTGAACATTTGTGAACGCCAAACTGTTCAGCGTCGCTCCGGGAATATTGGTGCCGCCAAACTTCCATTGATATGTAATCGGCAGGATTGCTTGAACCCCAAGATTGAACGCGGCGTCTCCGCCGGGGAATGTGGATTGGCCCCGCAACGGGGTTGTCACTATCGATGGCACGACGGTCAGAATGGCATCCGGACTGACCACCCCACCATAGGCATTACTCACCGTTACCGAGTAAGCGCCGGCGTGGTTCAATTGAACATTGGTCAGGCTCAGCGAATTCGTGGTCATCCCGGGCAGGTTCGTGCCGTAGAAGCGCCACTGAAAAGATAGCGCCGGACCGACGGCGGTCGCGGTCAACTTTACGTGCGCTCCCACCAAGGCCGTTTGCGATTGAGGTACGCTCGTCAGCAAGAGCGGCCCAATGTTGAGCGCGAAATCTGAATTGGTCACCGCGCCGAATGCATTGCTCACAATCACGGAATACTGTCCGGCTTGAGCGAGCTGAACATCGGGCAGCAACAAAGTTGCATTCGTTGCCGCAGGTAGATTGGTGCCATAAAAAGTCCACTGATAGGTCAAAGGGGTTAAACTAACCGCTTCAATTCTCATGATGGCGCTCGATCCAATGTAAGCGGGTGGGGCAAATGCCGGACCCAATAGTGGCAGGCCCGCCGTACTCTGCAACGCCATCGCAAAGTAACTCCCGCTGGCAACGGCCACCACATTTGATAGTGTGACGGGCACGGTCGCAAAACCACCGGCAGGGCCCCACGCCAGCACTGGTCCGTCTTTTCGCAAAGCGACGGTGTTGTAAATCCCGCAGGCAATACGGGCCACATTCGTCGCACTGGGAGGTATGGTCAACTGCCCGGCTGTGTTCTGCCCCCAAGCGACAAGGGTGCCATTCGACCGCACGGCGACGCTGAATTCGTTTCCTGCGGCAATGGCAACGACGTTGGTCGCACTCGCGGGTGGGGGCATGGCCGTGCCGGCGTAACTGGTGCCCCAGGCCGCGATGGTCCCGTTGGAGCGCAGGCCAATGGCGTGAACTCCGCCGGCGGCAATCGCGATCACATTCGTGGCATTCGCGGGTATGTTCGGAAGCTTGTAGGTTGAATTGGAGTTGCCCCAATCCACGGGGATGCCGTCGGTGCGCAGTTGCAACACATGATCGGCGCCAAATCCCAAGCCGATGTCCATCATGTTGGCGCGAGTCTCCGGCGGCGCGGCGGTCACGATATTATTTTGATTATTAATGGCCCCCCAAAACACAACGGTGCCGTCGCCCCGCAGCGCCACGCAGTGAGAGGTGCCGGCAGCAATCCGAACCACATTTGTCGCTTCAGGTGGGACGTTTCGTTGTCCGGACGAATTGAGGCCGCCCCAGGCAACCACGGTCCCGTCGGCGCGGAGCGCGAGCTGATGGTCATAGCCAGCAGCCAGCGCTATTATGTTAGTCAGGCCGGGAGGCGTCGCTGGAGTGGACCCATAAATCTGTCCCCATGCTACAACTTGGGTTTCTGACCGTAGCGGCGACGGGAATATCGCCAGCAACGAAAGCAGCAATATTTCGCCTTTGAGGGTCCATTTCATAGTACGCCGAGTTTAATGCTTTGGGGTAGAATAGCGTCACCAAATTGGCTGGGATTCGTCAAGTTCTTCAAATTCGAAGTCTTCCCGGGATGTTCCCGTTGTCGCCTTCGATCAGTGGTGGTCATGTTATCCCGTAGGACAATCGCCCGGAACAAATCCTTTGAAGGTATTATGATGATCTGCGCGGAGTATTCCACTTCAAACAATGCGATGAATCCGGTGCTTATTTCCCGTTGACTCGCGTCGGCGATTGTTGAGCCTGAGCGCATGATGCAAATACGCAATGCTGGTCAAAATGCCGTTTTGAGCCTGATGCTTATTTTAAGCGCCGTTGGTAGTCTGACTGGCTGCGCCTCCGCCTCGAAAACAAACCAGCCCCAAACTTTTCGAGTGATGACCTACAACATTCATCACGGCGAGGGATTGGACCAGAAAGTGGATTTGCTCCGCATCGCGCAACTGATCAAGGAACAGGGCGCTGACATTGTGGCGTTACAGGAAGTGGATCGAAATCTGCCGCGCACCGCGCGCCGGGATTTTCCCGAGGAACTTGCCGCGCTCACGGGTATGACCGTGGTGTTCAGCAATAATTACGCTTTCGATGGGGGCGAATACGGGAATGCCGTGCTGACCAAATTTCCCATCAAACGCTGGACCAATCTGCATTACAAAATGCTGCGCCCGGCGGAGCAGCGCGGGATCCTGCAACTGGTGCTGGACGTTCACGGACGCGAGGTGGTGTTCATGAACACGCACATTGATTATCGCCCGGACGATGCGGAGCGTTGGGAAAATGTCAGGGAAATTGAAGATTTGAAAAAGAAATACGGCAACCGTCCCATTATCATGTGCGGAGATTTCAATGCCGTGCCGGACAGCCGGGTTTGTCGCCGCCTCGCCGAATCATTCGACGACGCCTGGGTGCGCGCCGGAACAGGGGATGGTTTCTCCGTTCCTGCCGGAAGCCCCAAACGGCGGATTGACTACATCTGGATATCCAAGGGGAAAGCGCTGACTCCAAATAAGATTTCCGTGCTGCAATCGGAAGCGTCTGATCACTTGCCGGTGATCGCGGAGTTGGAACTAAAATAAGCGACGGGTTATTGAATCGAGGTTGCCTCTTTGAGTTTGATCCAATCCAGGTTACGCGAGTTGACCTGACCTTCGGTCGTAATCGATTGCGGCGTGGCCGGGTCGCGGAGTTTCCACAGTTCCGCATGACCGTCAGCGTAGCTGAGACCGCAGCTTTGTTGGTGATTGAGCCCTGGAAAACTCGCAAATGGCTTGCTGTCATCCATCGTTACCAAAAACCAGCCGTCATCGAGAGTTTGGGGATGTTCGTCCGCCAGGTACCATAACTTTGCCGGGCCGCCGGCGGCGCACTCAGTTTCCTTGACGAAAGTGCGGTAGCCGATCGGCTTGGGATACGTCTCCATGTAGCGACTGCCCATCCATGAATTCATGGCGTAGCTGCGTACCTTGGTCGAAGCATCGGCTGGGCACCGAAAAGTTTCGGGGCGGTTCGCATAGGGAAAGAATTTCCCTTCGCGCAAGATTGCAGTGTTCGTGGCATCGAGAGTTTTCATGTCGCCGCGGATCCAGCAATTCGTGCAGGTGCCGCCCGGATGATTTTCGGCCAGCAGTCCGGCATTGTCCGCCGCATATAATTGCGACGCCACGGAGAGTTGTTTCAAATTGTTCAGGCAACTGGCCGCCTTACTGCGATTCTTGGCCTGACTGAGCGCCGGCATAAGCATGGCGGCGAGGATGCCAATGATCGCAATCACGACGAGAATCTCAATCAGCGTGAAGCCACGCCGATCCTGGCGGACGGGGCGGGGGCAAATTGAATTGATTTCCCATGGCGCGCCGGATTCATCCGAAGGTACCTCGGGAAACCCTGCCGCGCCGACCTCACCCAGTGGCAAAGGATGAGCAAGGGAGGCGAAACCGTTTTCGGGATCGCCATCGGAGAGGTCTGACTGATCAAGCTTCCGCGCCATACTGGTTATCGTATTGTTGGTGGCAAATGATAGGTTTGGGAACTGTGCGTCTGAAGGCACACGTTGCGCTTTTGATTGCGCCCGCGGCGGGCGCAGCGATAATGCCAGCGGACACGCACCGCAATACCATGAAGCCCCGGAGCTGGTTCCTGCTTGTTGCCGCCGTGCTGTTGATGGCGGAGCAGGGGATTTCCGCGCCGCTTTCGCCGCATTGGCGCTCCTTCAAGAAAGAGGACGGACTCGCGGACAACTCCTGTGTCTCCGTGACGATCGGTGCGGCGGGAAATCTCCTGATTCAACACGGGAAATCTTCGGCCATCTCGGTCCTGGATGGCTATGAAGTCACCGTGGTTCCCGGTCCCGACACAGGGCGGAATCGGGTTTACGAAAGTCCGGGGGGACAGTTGTGGACCACGGCGCCCGAGGGGTTGAAGGAATTCCGCGACGGAGAATGGGTTTTGCATTTTGTATCGGAAGTCGCGGTGCGCCTGCGCGAAGGATTTACAAACCCCGTGCCGCTGTTGCCCGTCCGCCAGGGGCGGGTGCTGGCTTTGCTCCCGGACCGACTTTTGCAATTCGCCGCTGAGGACCTGGATTTTATGCAGGTTGAACTGGTGCTCCACACGAACCGAACGAGATTGGGCGCGTTCCGGGAAATGGCGGCCGCGCGCGACGGAGGATTATTAATCGCCGGGGAACATGGAATTGCCAGGCTCGCGGGACCGCTCCGCAATCTGAAGACGAATCTGGAGCCGCGGGAATTTATTCCGTTGAACCATCCGGAGTGGCAAAACTTTAGCGCGCTGCATGAAGAAGAAAGCGGTGCGGTAACGGCGCTAGCGGAGACGGCAGCGGGCGAAATGGTCCTTGCGCGCCTCGAAAACGAACAGTGGTCGGCGCGCCCGCTGAAATTGGATAAACTGCGTTTTGCGTGGCGCGGCCAGGGCCGCACCTGGGCAGTCACGACGGATTCGCTTTATGAGCTGCGGGATGGCGAGGTGGAGCCGACGCTGGTCGATGAAATTGCAGTGCGCCGAATCTTTGACGTTGCCGTGGAGCCGACCGGCGCGTTTTTTCTCGCAACTTCCGAAGGAATGTTCCGCTACGCGCCGCTCTTATGGGAGAACCTGGCAGCCAATGCGCTCGTGCAGCGCGAAACAAATTCTCCGTTGCCCGCATTGCCTGAAGAAATCGCCCGGCGCGCGGACTGGAAGGCATTTCTGGCGGCCAAGAACGGAGATTGGTGGCTGGGCGCCGCGCGCGAGATTGCATGGCGGCATCAAAACACGTGGAAGTTTTTTGCATCAACAAATCAAATCGAACCGGAAAATGTGCTCGCGTTCGGGGAAGCGCCGGACGGAAGAATTCGCTGCGCTACGCCGGAAAAGATCTGGGAATTCGACGGGAAAAACTGGCTGCCGCTGCGCGGTGGATTCGATCGCATCAACGCAATGTATTCCGCCCGCGATGGCGCGCTATGGATCGCCACGGCGAACGGCCTGCATTGCTTTTCCCAGGGATCGTGGATTGGCTACGGGCTGGAAGACGGTCTGCCTTCGGAAATCGTGCGCGGAGTTTTTGCCGATGAACTGGGGCGCGTCGTAGCCGACACTTTGCATGGCTTCAGCGTGTACCAACCGGTGGCAGACCCGGCGCCGCCGCGAACATTCATCCGAACGGTCGCAAACGAAGATTTGCGTTTCGGGGAAGGCGATATTGTGGATTTATCCTTTGCGGGTTGGGACAAATGGAAACTGACGGAGCCGGGGCGATTGTTGTTTTCGCATCGTCTGGATGAGCGGGAGTGGTCGCCGTTTTTGGAATCGCGCGAGGTATCGTTCGCCGATCTGGAGCTGGGCAAACATCGTTTCCTGGTCCGGGCGATGGATCGCGCCGGAAACGTGGATCAAAAGCCAGCGCTACTGGCGTTCAGCATTGTGATGCCGTGGTATCGCGAAACGCGGCTCGTGCTGATTCTTTCCGCGGGTTTGATTATGGCGCTTTTTTTCGCGGCGCTGGCGTTTAATCGGCACCGCAAGTTGCGCCGGGCCTACGCTGAAGTGGAAAAGAAAATTGCCGAGCGGACGCGCGAACTGGAAGTTGCCAGCCGCGAATTGCTGCACGGGCAAAAAATGAATGCGTTGGGCACCCTCGCGGCCGGCATTGCCCATGATTTCAATAACATCCTTTCCATCATCAAAGGCTCGGCGCAAATCATTGAAGACAACCTGGAGAATCCGGAGAAAATTCGCACCCGCGCCGATCGCATCAAAACCGTCGTGCAGCAGGGAGCGGGCATTGTGGAGGCGATGCTGGGTTTCAGCCGGAATTCCGAGCAGCAAACCGGTCCATGTGATGTCAATGTCGTTGTCGCCGACACAGTGAAGTTGCTGGGGGACCGTTTTCTGCGTGAAGTTCAGGTGCGGTTCGAGCCGGGGGAGGATTTGCCGGAGATTCCGGTCGCGCGTGATTTCGTTCAGCAAGTATTGCTGAATCTTATTTTCAACGCCGCGGAGTCCATGAGCGACCGCAAGCAAATCGTTGTTACGGTGCGGCGGATTTATGCGCTACCTTCCGAAATGGTTTTGCCGCCGGCGCGCGCTGACAGTTACATCGTCATTTCCGTAAAAGATTCCGGCAGCGGCATCACGGCCGAGAACCTGCCGCGCATTTTCGAGCCGTTCTTCACCACGAAAGCCATGTCCGCCCGCCGCGGCACTGGCCTGGGTCTCTCGATGGTTTACGAACTGGCCAAAAAACTGGAGGCCGGTCTGGTCGTGGAATCGGTCGTGGGGCAGGGGAGCACCTTCAGCATTTTGCTGCCGGTGCCACTTACTCCTAATGCCACGCTACCCCGTCAGGAAGAACTGATTTCAATTTCGAAAAAAGCATGAACCCGCTGACGCTCCTTATTATCGAAGACGACGACCTTCAGTACGAGATCTACGAAGAGGTTCTGGCGTCATATCAACTCGTGCGCGCCAAGACCGGCAGCGATGCGTTGAAGTTGATTCCCAAAATCACGCCGCATGTGCTGATCCTGGATCACGTGCTCGACGCGGGCGAGCGCGGTCTGGATTTTCTGCCTGCCTTCAAGGAACTGCTGCCGTTTGTTCCCATCATCGTGGTGTCGGGCGCGCTGGAAGTGCGGCAGCAACTCGCGGCGCTGCAAGGCCCGCGGCGCGCGCATTATTGCCTGCCGAAACCGGTGGATGTGAAGGAATTGGGCCGCACCGTGGCGACGGCACTCAAAGAGTGCGGGGAAACGGAGATCGTGCGGCAATTTGAAGCATTGGAACGCTCGCGGCGCATTGACGCGCAGGAATTACTGAGCCGATCCACTGACCGTTTGAGCCGACAAAATCAAATCCTCGAAATCATTGGTGCCTCGCTCGAACGCCCAAACATTTCCCGACTATCGCGCGATTTTAAAGTCGCCCGCCGGACCATTATTCGCGATTTGCAGGAACTGATTCGTCGGGGCCAGCTTAAGCCGGAGGTCTATCCGGAATGGGAAAATCCTACGGAGCCAGAGGATTGAGTCTAAATCTGCGGTAGCTGGCTGCGAGACGCAAGGATTGCAACCGCGACGCTCATGCCGGGTTCCCTGCAGCGCATGGTTGGGCCACAAAGGCGTCATATCTCAATAAAACTACTTCGGTGAATCAAGAGCGTCCAGCTTCTGTGCTGCCGCAATCAATGCTGCGGCAATCTCTCTCGCATCCTCAGCCGTAAGCTCTGTCGGATCGCCATGCGATGACACGGCCTTCAATTGAATCGAAGACTCCTGCTCTATCCAGAAACGAACCTCACCGTCTGCGAAGCTCTGGACTTGATGCTCGGTGCTCATGTGTGATGTGGCCTAACGACAGAACTCAGCCAGGCCGGGCCGGTGGTGTTCGACTGCAAACCGAGACGTGATCCCGGCCTTGGCTGCAGTGATCTGGTTCGGCGCTCTAGTCATGCCTATCGGTCAAGCCCCAAAGACTACCGCTCCCGACGCGCGTCCCCGTAAATGGCCCCAATGATTGCGGCTCCCGCGGGGATATTAACCGCCTGGCCCTCGCTTGCTTTGAGCACTTGCGACGCTCCGTGTACAAGCAATTCGACGTATAGCACTTTGCCGATGTTCGGGGCAGGGTCGAAACCAACCAGCTCGTTGGCAGCCTTCACGGTACTCTCGCCGTTCGCGATCATCGCCGCGATTTTCGCGGTCACGTCCACTACGACCTTTTCCGGATCCAGCCAGGGGAAATCCCCGTAAATCGCACGAACCACCTGCGCGCCCTCCGGAATTTGCAGGGACGCGCCTTCCGAGGTCTCATTAGTGTATCGCTGGCCGCCGAATTCGAACTCGCAACGAAACCGTTTGATCCTCCCAGGGGCGGGGTCCTCAAACAAGTCGCTGTCGGCAGTTATCGAATTGCTGCCGCTGGCAATCATTGCTTTTACCGCAGCTGTGACGTCGGCCTGCTTTTGCATGGCGGAGGAAGTGCCCGTCACCGCCGCCGGTATTCGCCTGCGCCAATGAATTCTGCAATTGATTGGTTTGCCGTCGCAGGACGCCCACTTCGCCGCGCAGCCGGAGTAGCTCGTGAAGTTGTTCTGGCGGCAGCGATTGCGCCGCAGCCAGGCCATTTGAAAGCCGCCGGTTCTCCGCTTCCAACTGGGCGATCCGGCGCGCTTCTCGCACTAATTCATCGCTCTGCGCACTCAGCTTTGCCTTGAGGTGTTCTCGCGAAATCAGAACCGCTGTTATGGCCCCAGCCACTAGGATTCCAAAAAAGAATAATTTAGTGTTGCTCTTCATGGTGCGGTGCCGAACGACCCAAGCTCAGCGACCCGGCCCACGAGACGCTTCGATTGCAGCAGTGACGCGATGGCCGGGTTCGCTGCAGCGCATGGTTAGACCTCGTCATTTGACTCCTCACATTCAAATGCCTCGAAGTGCTCCTTGCCGTCTTTGGGGCGCACGGCAAACCATCGGAGTCCCTTCTCCAATGGAATCTTCGATGGCGGTCCATCCTCAGGAGCGGGACGTGACGTAACTGTCGGGTCATCATAGTAATCGTCCATACATTCTGAGCGCACATATGAGTGTAGAAAATAATCGAACAAGGCGCTGTCAAACTCAATCCCCATCCGCTGACCAAAGTGAGAGAGCGCGTGGACGTCCAACTCGATCGGTGCCGATAGGTCATCCACATCTCTGCGACGGCAAGCCTCTAGCAACGCAAGATCTCCATACCCACTTACGTCAATTGAAGCATCCGAAAACTGATCTTCTTTCGGATAGCGCTTCAGAATTCGTTTGATACGTGGGTCGTCAGGCATGGCGTGAGAGCTCTAACAGAGAGTAGACGGGCTATACAGCCTATCCTGATTCATATTCCGACCGTAGGCTCGACCAGAGTGACTGTCTAGTCTAAATCCGGCCCAGCTACAGTACCTTTACCCGAAAAAATTTCTGCAGGTTTGTCGGGGCGATTGTATGCGGAGAGATGGCCGTGGTGTTTGTTGTCCAGGGCCCGGTCAATGTGGTTGCTTCCAACAAATCTCCGCCCGGCCAGTTGAGGACCAAGTTCGTTGCCGAGCGATCCACCGAGATGGTCACGGGAACGGTCAGTTGAATCGTCTGTCCGTCACCCATGGCACTGTTGGTGTATATGCCGCCGCCGGTAAAGGAATCGGTCAGCACGCCATTGATGCGAACTTGGACCGGTTTGCCAGCCATGTCGCTGGTGTTGACCTTCAATCGTCCCGTGACGCTTTTAACGCTGCTCAAGATTCCGAGGGTGAATTGCTTTTTCACGGCGGACAGTGAGTAAGTCAAACTACCCGCGGCATTCTGGCCATCGCCCAGCCAAAGATCGAATGGCTTGGTCTTCACCCAACCCGCGACAAAAAGGTTGTCGTTGGCGTTGAGTTGCGGTTGGGGCACGAGACCGTTTTTGACGCGCGTAAGGTACCATGATTCGCCGGATGCCTGTTGGTCGGCGGAGGGGTAGCCGTGAACCCAATACTGAAGTTCGCTGGCTTCGTTGACGCTGTTGGAATTGAAATCGCGATAAACTCCGTTCGTGCCGAGGTGCAGCACGATATTGGTGAACTCGCCAGGGAACGATTGCGCGGCAACGGCGTTGGTGCGGTAGCTGATGGAGTTGACCGCCGGACAAATCGGTTCATCGTGGTTCACGAACAAATGGATTTCACTGTAGGGATTGTTTCGGGAGGCGAGGTTTGACGCGCGCGCGTGGTATTTGTCCACCACGAGGGGGCCGCCGGTGTTTGGGTTCCCGATGTCGGCATCCAGTTGCGGCGTGCGGGATGCTCCCGCGCCGAATTGATACCAGCCATTGACGGGATGAAAGCCATAATCCCCCATGCCGAAGAACGACGACCCGAGCCGGAAATAATCCGGAAACTTTGTGAGCGCGGACATCACATTCGCGCCGCCGCCCGAATAACCGGTGATGTGGATGTTGGACGGATTCAAGTAGGGCGCGAAAGTCACTTTCGCCGCCTCCGCGGCGTCATAAATATCGTAAACCTCCACGCCTCCGGAATCACGCGTGCCTTGCGAAGATTCACGCCCGCGCAGGGCGACGGAGATGGCAAAGAAACCTGCGTCGCGCAACCGCATGGCGTTGGCGCGCACATTGGCGAAATCGCCGCCGGTCGAATAGCCGTGCATCACGACGGCAATGGGCGCGTTGGTAACGCTGTTGTTGTAATGCAATTCGGCCCGGAGGCTCAACGGCACGCCTGAAATTGAGGTGACGGTGGATTGGTAAGTGAAGTTCGATTGAATGTTGGCGGCGGGGACGCTGGGCGAGAGGCTCAGTGCGGCGAGCAATAGGACTGAAATTGTTTTTAGCATGAAAATAGGTTGGAGCGTGTAACAAAATGATCGGAAGCTCGCCCTCCCTGCAACCCTTCGGCCTGACCGTCGCCATGCCGGTAAGTCATTCTCGTAAACGCTGCATTTGAAAAGTATGACGTCATTTAGCGGAGGGCAAAGGCGTTTCCGTATGGGCGATAATATGCACCGCATCCTTGGGGGCTTCCTCACCAAGCGTGATGTTGTTGGCGGTAATCTCCGGGTCATTTCCAGTGAGCCGGATCTTTGTGGAATCCGCCCCGGTAACTCGCAGAAAAGTCTTTGCTGATCCGCGGGCGCGCCAGCCGCGGATGAGTGCGTTGCTCACGTTCTGGAAATGAAGCAATGGATTGTTTTGCGAAGCCGAAGCCGCGGCGCAATCCACAAACTCCAGATCCTCGGCTTCGTCGCAGATGAACGCCGGGCGATGATCGGGCTCAGCCACGTCGAGCCGCACATTGCGAAAGCGCACGCCACGAACGTGACGGCAGTAAAACCCATAGGCCGGCAGCCGGCCAAACATCGAGTGCGCGGGATACTTCCCGGGATGTTCGGGCACTTGCGCCTGCGCGTCAGTATCCTGCCCGCCGCCTGCATAGGTTATGCGAACATTATCCAGCGTAATGTCTTCAGCGCGTTGCCCGGGCAATCCGGTGATGGAGCAGCCAATGATATCGGTCGTGGCGGCTTGGACGTCGCTGATGTTGATGCCCGACAGCTCGCTCAAGGGCGCCGTTCTCCCTTCGCCGTAACCCAGCCCGCGATTGCCGAGCCGGATGGCGATGGCGGTGCCGGTCCGGCGCATGGTGATGTTGGAAATACTGACGCGCTTGAGTTGGCCGCCGTCCACCGCTTGCAGGGCGATTCCCGCCAGCCGCGTGTCGTGAATGACGCAGTTGATCATGGTGATGTCATGAAAGCCGCCGATGGATTCCGTGCCGAGCTTGAATGCGTTACAATCGCTCAATAGCACGCAGTTGGTGATAACCACGTCGTAGCAGGCGCGGCGGAGGGTGCTCTTCAAAACGATGGCGTCGTCCTTGGCGGCAATGTCGCAGTCGGAAATGCGCACGCGATGGCAGGCATCAATATCGATGCCGTCGTTGTTGAGATTTTCGCGGCTGCGGACCCGCAGGCCGGAAATGTGAACGTCGTCGCACCCAAGATAATGCTGCACCCACATCGCGGAATTTTGCAACGTGATGCCGGTCACGGAAACGTCCCGGCAGGCGACGAAGCGGAGCAGAAACGGTCGCACCTTATATTCACCGCTGAATGCCGGGCCTTGTCCATCAATTGTGCCCCGGCCGGTGATTCCGGTCTGCTCAATCTTTTCGGCGTAAATCAAACTGCGTTCCGTGTAACGATCCGTGAAGGACCGCAACGCCGGAATGGTGGAAGGATAATCCGCAAGATCCTTGCTGCCGAGCAGCGTCGCGCCGGAATCCAGATGCAAGGAGACGCGGTTGCGCAAAAAAATCGTGCCGCTCAAATAAGTGCCGGCGGGAAAAAAGACCGTTCCGCCTCCAGCCTTCGCGCAGGCTTCGATCGCTTTCTGAATGCTTTGAGTATCCAGCCGTTTGCCGTCGCCATGCGCGCCGAACTCGTGGACCGAAGTCATTCCAGTGGTGCTGCGATGCGCCGCGCGCGCGGCCGCAGGCAGTCCAACTGTGGCAGCGACTCCGCCCCAACCCAGCAGGCGCAGGAAATCGCGCTTACGAATTTGATGGTTCATGATTGAGCGCGGAAACCGGCGATGGTTTCCATGCCGAATGGGAAGTTTGCAGAAATCAAAGCGTCTTGCAATCCGGACGCGGTGGGTCGGCGGGGACATTTCAGGGGCGGAATTTCAACGTGGATAATTTCGACTGGAGCACGGGATCCATATCCACCGGGTCTTGAAAAAAATACGCGATGCGGTCGGTCAACGTCCACGTGTGCAGATAAAACATATTTTCCGCGCGAATCCAGCGGGCCGAACCGTCGATGAACGCCTGGTTGCCGCCGGCGGGTGCGCCGTTGCCAGTGCAGCCGCGATGCTGGGGCATCCCCTTGTACGCCGTGTCGCGGCCGCCACCCCACACGCCGTCAATTTTCAAAACGGAATCAGCCAGCAAGGTCCAGTGCGGTTTTGAGTGACTGACTTTGATGGGACTGCGTGAAGCAAACGTGCCTTGCGGGTTCAACCAGTTTTCAATGCCGCCGAAATATTGAAAGCCCAACTGCCACGCGGGCCATTGCGGTTCGTAAATGGGGAATTGCGGCCGCCCGGGGCAGGTCCAGATGGAGTTCGCGTTCGAACTGATGGTGAGTCCAATGCTGGTCCACGCGGCCTGTTCCGGCGGATCCATCGAGCATTGCACTGATTTCAGGCGAGCGGGAATCAGTTTCTCGCTGTTGTCGCTGGCGTAAATCAAACTGACTACGAGAACCTGCCGCTGATTGTTGATGCATCCCGTGCGCCGGGCCTTTTCCTTGGCGCAAGCCAGCGCCGGCAAGAGCATGGCGGCCAGAATCGCGATAATGGCGATGACCACGAGCAATTCAATGAGCGTGAAAGCCGCGCTCCGGGGTCTCGATCTAAGATTCATTCGCTTGGAAAAACATGCGTTTGCTTTCCGGATCTAGTTACGGACTGCTGACTCGATAGAAAACCGGGCCGGCGCCCAACGCAAATTCTGCGATGGCATAAGGCCCGTGTGTCTCAATGATTCCGCCTCCGAGTGCCGGGCCCCAAGTGCCACCCAGGTCATTTTTTTGCTCTATGCTAATAGGCTGCTCGGGATATTGCGTTTCAATCGTGAGTCGGATGTTGCCGCCAACCAGCTCGGATTTGGTAATCCGGATTTGAGGTTGGGCGACCAGGCGAAGCCCATTGACGAACACCGCCGATCCCGTCCCGCCATTTTTGTATCCTTCGAGTTGTAACGTTCCAGAAGGTGACGAAGTGAGCAGCGCGCCAAAGGTGCGGTCGAAATCGTTGGTGGGCGCATTCGGCGTGTTGAAAACGTAATTGGATCTAATCACCACGGGGGCGCCGGAGGCAGTTTCCACCCAGTCGGAAATACGATCCAAGGACGCTTGGGTGCTCCAGGACCAAACGGTTAGTCCATACTTTGTATTCGGCGCCAGACGTTCAATCAGCACGGTCATGCCCGCCCCGTCGATCGCACTGTCGTTGGCCACGAGATCATTATAAATCTGGGCCTGCGTGAACAGGGGCGGAACATTGGTGATATCCAGGGGCGCCACCCGATGCCGTTCGACGATGTTGCCCGGGCTGATTAGTCCGACGGTAATTTTGACCCCATTAAAATTCGTGCCGTTCATGCCGAGATTCATTTCCGTGAAGCCCGGCATCAAATCGGGCGTGCCGGTTAGTCCCCAATCCAGATTCAAAACCATGCCGGTCGTTTGCGGGGTGTACGGGGTAACCAACAACTGCGCCACGCTACTGGTCGTAGCGCCGAAGCTGTTTGTGACGATGACTGAGTAATTTGCCGACGCGGCAGGTTGAACATTGGTTAGGAACAGGGTGGTCGTGCCCGCGGATGCATTGGCGGCGAGCGAAATGGGGATATTATTGGAGCGCCAACGATAAACCAACGGGAGGTCGCCGCTCGCAACAACACTAAAGGTGACTGTGTCCCCGGCGAACACGGCGTTGGTCTGACTTGCGGGCTGGCCGGTGATGGTCGGCGCGGAAGGCAGGGGAATTCCATTGGTGCGAATCCTTTGAATTTCGCTGTAGGTGAGTTTGCGATTCCAAGTCGCGACGTCGTCAATCATGCCGCTGAGGAAGGCATTCGTGGCGGTGCGGATCAATGCACCGATTGTCGTTGTGTTGAGCGTCAAGACTCCGCGCGGATAGGAAAACTCCGTTTCATCCAATTGGCCATCGATGTAAAGTCGCGCCGTGCCGTTCTGATCCGTCCAGACGATATGATGCCAGGTGCTGTTAAACACGCTGCGCGTGCTCTTGAGGTTGTCGATGATCGGCGTGCCCCCATCGGTACGGATGAAGACGTTCAGATTATCGAGAAAGCCGGTGACTTCACTTGTAAAGTTAAGGGCCTGGTTATTTACGCCGGAAGCGGTTTCTCCATAAACGGTCTTATTCCCCTGCACGCCAGCGTTCACCCAGAACGCAATGGTGTAGTTCGTTACATTGTAGATTGGCGACCCTCCGATGCGCCGACCATATTGGGTGGCGCCGTCAAACGATAGCGCGTTACTGAATTGTCCGCTGGTTAGGTTTGCGTCGGTCATCGCCATCATTGTCAGGTCCAGGTGGCTGCTGACGTCCGGCGATGTCGCGGGCGTATTGCTCAATACATCGAGCGGCCAGTAGGAAATCAGCCCCGAGACGATGTTGGTAGGCGGCAAATCGGGCAACACCACCAGCGGCGCGGTATTCGTGACCGAGCCCTGCGAGTTGCTGGCAATAACCATGATGATATTCGTGACGGCGTTGGTGAGGTCGTTCAGCACCAGCAGGTTTGTATTGATGCCGATTTGTTCTTCGCCGTTGCGGAACCATTGGTAGGTGATGGGGTGGGCGCCGATGGCGACCGCGAACGCCGAACCGCGATCTCCCAGCGCGTTGGTGCGCCCGATCCAGGGTTGAATCATCGTTGGCGCTGACGGTCCGATGGGCGTGGGAATGCCGTTGGTGCGGACCTGTTGAATTTCGGCCTGGGACAATGGCCGTTCCCAAATCGCCACATCATCGATCGAACCGGTAAAGTAACGGTTTGGCGTGGGGCTCAGTTGGGCCGCGATGCTGGTTGAATTGAAGGTGAACGTGTCGGGGTTTTTTGCGGCATAGTTGAAATTGGCCGAGTCCAGCACCCCATCCACATACAATCTTGCGGATCCCTTGTTGTCCACGAACGCGATATGATGCCAGGTGTTGTCCCAAACGACAGTGGTGGACTTCACGTGGTTCAGATAGGTGATGTTGCCGCTGGACCGGAGAAAAATTGCCAGCTTGTTTCCCAGCGCCGTGCCGTCGGCTTCAATCCAAAATGCCGGCGTCGTGCTGGCTAGATTGGCGAGATAGAATATCGTCCGGTTGGCGGCGCTTTGCGGATTCCCCTTCACCCACGCGGCCACTGTGAAACCTCCCGGCGCCAGATAGATCGGCATCCCATCATTGGCCGGCGACGCCGTGTGAGAGTAATTGAGATACTGCGACGTGCCGTTGAATGTGAAAGCGTTACTACGCTGGCCGGTCGTTATGGTCGGCGCATTGTTCGTCGTCATCGGGTTGCCGAACGCCAAATCTGGCGTCGCGCCGGCGTCGGCCGTATCCAGCGGCCAGTAGGAGACCAATCCGGTTTGCAAATCAGCGCGGGCCGGGCTCAATCCCGCAATCAATAAAAGCGTGAAGAGCGAACGACAAAAGCAAACTCGTAGATTGATGAACATGCTGAAATTGAATGCCACGCGGGGGCGGAATTACAATTGCAGTTTTGCGCGACAAAATTACACTTTTGCGCAGACGCATTTTCTATGGCATGCATGCAAGCGCGACGCAACATCCTGGTGGCCCTGGGCAGCTACAATTACCGCATTCACGCGGGCATTGCGCGCTATGCGGGAAGGTTCAACTGGCACATCAACTGTGAAATGTGCGTTTCGGGGATCTTGCCGCGCAGTTGGCAGGGTGATGGGATCATCACTTACCTCACGGAACGCAGCGATCTGGCTCAATTCGCGCGCCGCGCCAGAGTTCCCGTGGTGGATCTGACGTTGATTCGCGAGGACATTCCATTACCCCGCGTGGTGGGCGACCAGCAGGCGATTGGGCGGCAGGGCGCGGAACATTTTTTGGAGCGCGGTTTCCGATATTTCGCCTGGTGCGCCAGCGACGACCGGCCGCCGTATGATTTGCGGCGGTGTGGGTTTATGGATGAAATTGCGCGACACGGTCTGGAATGTGAGGCCTGGATTTGGAAACCGCGGGGCAAGCAGCGCGCCGATCCGTGGGGTGCAAAACGGCGTTGGCTCGCCGACCGGCTGCGCGTCATACCCAAACCGGCTGCCGTGTTTGCCTTCAACGATTACGAAGCGGCCAATGTGCTGGATGCGTGTCTGGCGGCGAAGCTGCTCGTGCCGGATGATGTGGCGATTCTCGGCGTGGATAACAACGAGATGATTTGCGACTGCCTGCATGTCCCGCTTTCCAGCGTGCATCATGATATGGACCGGCTGGGTTATGAGGGCGCGGCGTTATTGCATCGCCTGATGCAGGGACAGGCCGCCCCAAAAAAGCCGCTGCTGGTGCCGCCGCGGGGGGTCATCACGCGGCGCAGCACTGAGGTGCTGGCGATAAACCACGCTCCGTGCCGGCAGGCGCTGAAATTCATTCACGAAAACATCGCGCGAAATATCGGCGTAGCTGATGTTGCCAAGGCCAGCGGTATACCGCGGCGTTCGTTGGAAGAAGCGTTTCGCAAAAACCTGGGCCGCTCGATTCGCGGCGAAACGGTCCGCGCCCGGCTGGCGAAAGTGAAAGATCTCCTTTTGCACAGCAACTTGACCGTCGCCGACATCGCGGCGCACGCCGGTTTCAAGACCCCGCAATATCTCAACCTGGTATTCAGGCGGAGCACGGGCGTGACCCCGAGAAAGTTCCGCGTCACGCGGCGGGTGGCGGTCGAATCAATGTAGGCAACGCGAGGAAGTTTGCTTTCCTGCTTTCCTGAAGTTGCCGTTTCGTCATCATGCGGGCGCCATGTTTTCAGAAATCAAATCAGTTCACTTTGTCGGGATCTGCGGCACGGCGATGGCCGCCACGGCGGCGGCGTTGCAACAACGCGGGTTCACGGTCACCGGTTCGGACCAGGCGGTTTATCCGCCGATGTCGACCTTTCTGGCCGCGCAAAAAATCACCGTGATGGACGGTTATTCGGAACGCAACCTCGCGCACAAACCGGATCTCGTCGTCATCGGCAACGCGATTTCGCGCGGCAATCCTGAGGCGGAACATTGCCTCGACCACAAGCTGCGGTTTTGTTCGCTGCCGGATTTGCTGCGGGAATTTTTCATTCGCGGCAAGCGCTGCCTGGTCGTCAGTGGCACGCATGGCAAGACCACCACTACCTCGCTGCTCACCTGGGTGTTTGAGCACAACGGCCTGAATCCCAGTTATCTCATCGGGGGCATTCCGAACAATCTGTCGCAAGGGGCGCGGTTCACCGCGAGCGAATGGTTCATCATCGAAGGCGACGAATATGACACGGCGTTTTTCGACAAGCGCAGCAAGTTCATTCACTACCTGCCGGAGGTCGCCATTATCAATAACGTTGAGTTCGACCATGCGGACATTTTTTCGGATATGGCGGCGATCCAAAAAACGTTCAGCCATTTCATCCGGCTGGTGCCGCGTAATGGACTCCTGCTGGGCAACGGTGACGACGTGAATCTGGCCCCATTGCTCAACGTTAATTTTTGCCCCGTGAAACGTTTTGGTCTCGGCGAGAACAACGCCATTCGCGCGACCAATCTTCGCTTCGGTCCAACCGCGAGCGAGTTTGAAATTCCCAGCGCGAAGTTTCATATCAATCTCGCGGGCGAATTCAATGTGCGCAATGCGCTGGCCGTCGTGGCGGCGGCGAAGCATTGCGGTCTGTCGAACAAGCAAATTCAATCGGCCTTCGATACGTTTAAAGGCATTAAACGCCGGATGGAAGTGCGCGGCGTTTCCGGTGGTGTAACCGTTATTGACGATTTCGGCCATCACCCGACTGCCATTCGCGAAACCTTGCGCGCCTTGCGGTTGAAGTACGCCAAAGAAAAAATCTGGGCCATCTTCGAACCGCGCAGCAACACGACGCGCCGGAATGTTTTTCAGTCGGAACTCGCGGCATCCTTCGCGGACGCTGATGGCGTCATTGTTTCGCAAGTCGCACGGTTGGAATTGCTCAAGCCGGAGGAGCGGTTGAACCCCGAGCAGCTGATGACCGAACTAAAGACCGCCGGCAAGAAGGCGGCCTATCTTGCGGACGCGGACGCCATCGTGACGCACGCGGGGACGCAGGTTCAGCCGGGTGATGTCGTGGTGGTCTTCAGCAACGGCGGCTTCGGTGGCATCCACGGCAAATTGCTGGACCGCTTTGGGAGAAGATAAATGAAGCAGGCACTTCGGTTTCGCGAGGCGGTGTGAGTGCGGGCGGAGCTGGAATTCCGCGTTCCTAGGGCGGCAACGCTGCCGCGAGAAAATCTGAGATGTGCATTACCCGGATGCGGCGACCTGCCTTTTTCAATCCAGCTTGCATCTGCAACAAGCAGCCAGGATTGCTCGTAACGACCATATCCGCTTCGGTGCGCAGGATGTTTTCGACTTTGCGGCGTTGAAGTTGTTCCGCCATTTCCGGCTCGGTCAGATTATAGGTGCCGGCGCTGCCACAGCAGACGTCAGATTCCGGCAACTCAACGTAATTCCTTCCCGCGACCGCTTTTACGAGTTCGCGAGGTTGCTTCGTGATGCGTTGGGCGTGTGCAAGATGGCAGGCGTCGTGATAGGTGATGCGGAGTGCGGAGTACGGAGTGCGGAACGCTGAATCGTTCCAGTTTGCAGCGAGAAATTCTGTGATGTCTTTGACTTTGGCGCTGAATTCTTTCGCGCGGTTCACCCAAGCTGTGTCATCGGCGAGCAATTGATCGTATTCCTTCAACGTTGAGCCGCAGCCAGCGGCATTGATGATGATGGCATCAAGATTTTGTTTTTCGAACGAAGCGATATTGGTGCGGGCCGCTTCCCGCGCGGCCGCGAGATTTCCATTGTGCGCGTGTAACGCGCCGCAACAACCTTGTGACGGCGGAACGACCACATCGTAACCAACGACGTTCAGCAGCTTCACGCTGTTCGCATTCGTAGGACCGAACATTACGTCCATCACGCAGCCGCGGACGAAACCAACGCGCCCGCGACTATGAGTTGCCGGCGACAATTTCGGCAGGTCGCCTGACTTGGCGTCATCAGGCACGAGCGCCAGCGCTTCGCGGGCGAACTTTGGCAAAAATTCCTCCGCCCCGGCCCACTTCGCAAAGCGCGCCGGAAGCAACGCCAGTTTCATCAGTGAACGATTGGGGAAAACTTTTTCGATGGCGACGCGGCGGAGGAGATTCTCCATGGGCGACCGCGCATAGTGTTTTTCTACATGATCACGGGTGTGTTCGAGGAGGTGGCCATATTGCACGCCGCTGGGGCAAACGGCTTCGCAGGCCCGACAGCCCAGACAGCGGTCAATGTGCGTCACGGCGGTTTCGCCCAGTTCCAATCGGCCGTCCTGCACGGCGCGCATCAAATAGATGCGACCGCGCGGCGAGTCGTTCTCGTTGCCGGTTTCGAGGTAGGTTGGGCAGGACGACAGGCACAACCCACAATGAATGCACGCCAGCGATTTGTCGTAGTCCAGAAAACGTTCGGTTGTGGTGGCGCTTTGAGGATCGTTCACAGTGTTCATCGCAGCGCGGGCAATTGGTGTTTCGGATCAAACTCGTTCTTGAGCCGGCGTTCGAGTTGGAGCACCGCGGCCGATGCGGAAGGGGAGGTTGCGGCGCTTGCCACGCGATGGAAGATGATACCGTTTCCCGCTCGCGCCACGAACGGCGCAGCGCCGAGGGTTCGCACTGCTTCGATCAATTTTGACGGGGCCACGGAGAGTTTGTGCGGCGGATCACCGGCGCGGAATTCGCGCTCGTAATTCAACGTTGCCGGGTCATGGAAACCAAGTTTTTCAGCGGTCGTCAGTTGCCATTCGACATCTTCCTTCGCGCCATCAAATCCCAGCACGAGCGTGAAAGAAGCGCGGCCTTCAGGCGGCTTCGGTGCGGACTGTGGAAGAGACGTTGCAGCGGGCGGAAGCCCGCGCTCGGGCGCCCGATACAAATCAAACACGATGGGCGAAAGGTCCGATGCCGCCACGGTTTCTACTGCGGCGCCGGCTTGTTCCAGAGTTTCGAATTGTTGCAAGACGAAGCGCTCGTTTTCGGGAAGGGGGCGGAGCTTGAACGTAACTTCAACTGCCGTGGCCAACGCGCCGCCGCTGCCGATGAAAAGCTTTTGCAAATCATAGCCCGCAACATTTTTCACCACCTGTCCGCCGGTCTTCACCATGCGGCCATCGGCCAGGCGCACTTTTAGGCCGATGACATATTCGCGCACTGTGCCGTAACCGTAGAGACGCGGGCCGCTTTCGTTGCGATTGAGGATTTCGCGCAGCGTGTGCGTGGGGTCGGGGGGATCAAGCGGCAACCATTGACGCGCGGGCGTAAGCGCGGATTGCAGTGCGGCCAGCGTCAGGTCCGCAGCGACTGTCGCCGTCATGTCTTCAGGAACGTGGATCATGCGGCGGCTTGCTTCTTAGGGTGGAAATCGGAACAACGTTTCGAGCCCGGAAACATCTTGTGCGGATTGCAGCGCTGCTCGGGATCAAATACGCGACGCAGCGCGCGCATGGCGTCGAGATCATCCTTGGTGAACTGCTTTGCGAGCAAATCCATTTTCTCCACGCCGATGCCGTGCTCACCGGTCACGCTACCACCGAGTTCAATGCACTTTTCCAGAATGTCGTTACCGGCCTGAATTGCCTTGCGAACCTGTTCGGAGTCGCGTTCATCGTAGAGAATCAGCGGATGAATATTGCCATCGCCGGCGTGAAAAACATTGGGGATGCGCAGGCCATATTTCTCAGAACAGCCGCGAATGAAGCGCATGATCTCGGGCAACTTGGAGCGGGGCACGACGCCGTCTTGCGTAAGGAAATTGGGACTCAAGCGGCCGATGGCGCCGAAGGCGCGCTTGCGGCATTTCCATAAATCAGCGCGCTCCTGGTCGCTTTTGGCGATGCGCACTTCGCGGGCTTGGTTTTGTTTGCAGATTTCGATGATTCGCTGGGTCTGGCGTTCCAAACCGGGAGTCGGTCCATCCAACTCCACAATCAACACTGCGCCGGCGTCGAGGGGGAAACCAAATTTATACGCCATCTCGATGGCTTGCGTGATGAGTTGGTCCATCATTTCCATGGCGCCGGGCACGATGCCGGCGGCAATGATGTCGCTGACCGTCTGACTGGCGTCGTCCACGGTTTCGAAAACGCCGAGCAAGGTCTTGTAACCTTGCGGCGCGCGAATGAGCCGGACGAGCACGCGCGTGACGACCCCGAACATGCCTTCGCAGCCGATGACTGCGCCGCGCAAATCAACTCCATCGACATCCTCGCCGCCGTCGGGAGTCGTGCCGAGCCAGACGATTTCACCATCGGGCAAAACCATTTCGAAGCCGAGAACGTGGTCGGTGGTGACACCGTATTTGAGCGTGTGCGGACCGCCGGAGTTCATGGCAACATTGCCGCCGATGGTGCAGGCGGGCTGGCTGGAAGGATCGGGTGCGTAGAGCAGACCGTGGGATTTTACGGCGTTGGTAATCCACGCGTTTACGCAGCCAGCTTCGACGAGCGCGCGGCGATTGCGAACGTCCACCGACTGGATGCGATTCATGCGCGCGAGTGAAATCACCACGCCGCCGGATACAGCCAGCAATGAGCCGCTCAAACTGGTGCCCGCTCCGCGGGGTATGATGGACACTTTTAGTCGGGCGCAGATCTTTGCGACAGCGGAAACCTGATCCGTGGTGCGGGGAAGAACGACGGCGTCGGGAGGATTTTTTTCAATCGTGTAGGCATCGCACTCGTAAACCAGAAGTTCTTCAGGTCGATGGATGACCGCGTCCGGGCCTACAATGTCGGTCAAGGCGGCGATGAGTTCGCCGGATTGCTGCGCGACTGGTGCGGATGCCATGCTGCGAAGCTAGAAAACGCGGCGCGGGCTGGCGAGATTATTGTCCGCCGAACGTCAGACTTCCGCGAGGTCGGGTTTCGATCTTTGCGCTGGAGTTAATGGGGGAAGGGCAGGGTGGGCGAGGGCTCGCACCCTGGCATTTTCGCGACGAATCAGGAGCGGCTTAACCCACATATAAACACCCGATAACGTAAGCAGAAGCAGCAGCATTGCGACTAACGATACTACCGCCTTGCCGACCTCACCGCCGATGCGTCCCGTGTGCAGATCGATAAGTATTCTTCCCCAATCGGTGGAACGCACCGGTGTCCCATCGGACTCACTGCGGCTGATGCGTTCGTATTCGCCTTTTACTGTGTGGCGACCATCGGCGGCGTCCACCCAAAGCTCCTTTCCGGCGGAGTTGCGGAAACGATAAGTGACTCCACCGCGTTCGGCGCGGATTTCGGCGCGCTCCAAGGCGGCATCGCCCCATTCGCCTTTTGCGAGTGCCAATGCTTTTTCAAACGTTACCGTTCCCCCAGCTATTCCATCCGTGGTGAACGCCACCGCCGGGGACTTTGGGGCAGGCAGCAAGGGTGAAACATCGCGTTCGCGTTTGGTCGGCACGCCCAGCGCGTTGAAGATGGGGTTTTTGTAATTTAGAAAAATACCGGTCACGCCCAGCACCAGCAGAAACAGCCCGGCGGTAATGCCACCCCATTTGTGCCAACGACGAAACTGCGCCAACCTGCGGTTCTGCGGCTGCGGTATATCAAGGGATTTCTCGGAAGACATGGGGAAGTTTATGGGACCAGCGACCCATCATGAGTCCAATGAATGTCCGGTCGGCCAGGATCGGAAGCCTTCGTCACGGCGTTGGAACAAACATAATTGTAGGCAAACCAGGCGACGTGGCCGTCGGCGAAATTCAAGATTGAGCCGGCGTTGTGTCGGGAGGAAAACTTCGAAGTATTCGCGTGCGACGAGCCGAGGTTTTTTGACGGATCGCTGCCATAGAATGGTTGTTCCGAAGAATGTGTGCGCACCTCGGTGTAACAGACAAACGCGGATGGTTTCTGAATCATATTCAGGCGGAAGTCGGCGCCGTAGGTGGCGGTCAAGCCCCGGTTGCCGCTGGGATTAATTGCATAATGGAACAGCACGTTTAACAGTGGGTCGCGTTCGTCGGGCCGGGCGGAGGAAGTCGGGCACGTAAAAATATTGCGGCTGTTAACCCACTGCTCCGGGTTGCCGGCGTAGTCGCATAACCGTTTTGCGGTAACGTATGGCGGCAGGCTATTGAACCAACCGATGTCGCCCGAACCGGCGGCGGCGAACGATGCCAGGTCGGTCCAAAGCATGTTGTCCGCGCTGTAGCCTCCCGGCGTGCCAGGCGCGCCGTTGGGAATGCGGGAATTTGGGAACGCCTGATTGTTGTCGTCCATATACATCGTCTGAGCGATTCCCCATTGACGCATATTGCTGGTGCAGGTGGTGCGATGGCCTTTTTCCTTCGCGCGCGCCAGCGCGGGCAAAAGCATGGCGGCGAGAATTGCAATGATGGCAATTACGACGAGGAGTTCAATGAGGGTGAATCCTCGCGAATGTGTTTGGCGGAGCCGTCCCGATCGAATTTTCATGGCCGCAGCCTAAAGCAAACGTTGCTGCGTCCGCTTCCGGTGCGTTGCGAATTTTTGACGGTGGGTTGCGACTGCGCGAAAATTATTCGCGCGCGGGAATTAATTCTTGCCGCCGCCGGGCTCGCCACTCTTGGACGCGAGGAAATGTTCGACGAAGAGGAGACCGCCGTCACCCGCGCGGCGAATGATTTGGAGCAATTCATCGGCGGAGGAAACTTCCTCCAATTGTTCAGTGATGAACCATTGCAGGGAGTTTTGGGTGAACCGATCGTTCTCCTGCTCGGCCAGCGCGAGAAGTTTCTTGATGGATTCGGTCACTATCAATTCGTGCTTGAGCGCGAGTTCCGCCGCTGCTGCAGCAGATTTGAATTTGCAGACGGGAGCGGGAATCGCAGGCAGGTCCAGGCCCATGCCGGTATCCAGCAAGTAAGTGATGAAGCGGTGCGCGTGGGTGCGCTCTTCGTTAGCTTGCGCGCTAAAATGAGCTTTGAGCCGGGGCAGACCTTCGAGTTTGAACCAAGCGGCGATGGCTTCGTATTGGAGCGAAGCGAGAAATTCGAGCCCGATTTGGGCGTTGATTGCGGCGGCGACCTTTTTGGAAATTAACGGCGTCATAGCGCCGTGAAATTAACGCGCCCGCGCGGCGCCCGCAAGCCAGTCCTTCGCCGTGGCGACGGCAGCAGCGTGAACCCGGCCCGCGCGGCGGGAGGATTTCGCGGGGCGTGATGCGGCGCGCCGCAGGCCGGCGAATTGCCGCTGGAAATTCAGGAAATGCTCAAATTGCTTCGCACTCATGGGCAGAGATTAGCAGGAGCCTTCGGATGGCGCTGCCGGTGGCTTGCCATAAGTTGTCGGTGAATTGCGGGGTGAGAAGCCCCAAATTGCTACGGCCCGTCCGGCTTCTTTTGGGTGGGGGTCCGGAGCGGATACAGCCCGGGGCAGCAGCCGTGGGTTTCATGGAAGGCCTGGCTGAAATGGCTCAAACTGGAATAACCGACCTCCAAGGCCGCTTCGGTGACGTTGAATTTACCGGAGCGCAGCAATTCCGCCGCGCGTTCCATGCGCAACTGTCGCGTGTATTGCGGAATCGTCAGGCGCGTCTCCGCGGAAAAGGTGCGGCTCAAATGAAACTGGCTGCAGCCGACGGCGCGGCCGATTTCTTCCAATGTTGGTGGTGAGGCTAGATTTTCGCGGAGCAGGGTGATGACCTTTTCCACGCGTTCGGCGGAGAGCCGTTGCTGACGTTGGCAGAATAATTCCTCGCCACCGGGCGCGAGAAATAGCAGGTCCGACACGACTTCGAGCGTCTTGGCCTGATACCACAAGGCTTGAGCCGCGGCGAGCACGGGCGGCTCGCGCAGGCTGGTGAGCAGTTGTTGCTGCCGGCTGGTGAGGCGGGAAACGGGCGCGACGGCGGAGGTGTCGCCCTTGCCGCCGACGATTTCGCGCACCAACGGATGCAGCGAGGGCGCAAAATCTCCCAGATGCCGGCGCACGAAATCGAACGACATTTCGACGGTGAGAAATTGATGGCGCTGTCCGGCGGAACGGGTCGCGCGAATCGCTGAGTTGCCGCGCCGATAAAATCCGGCGGTGAGCGGGGCGAAAACGGATTCCGAGTTTTTTGCGTTTACGCGGCCTTCGCCGGCGACGTTGAGACAAACCTCGACGCTGTTGGGATGAAAACTTTTACCCCAGTCAAATTCCTCGGGCGCTTCGAAATCGTGCCATTCGAAACTTGCGCCGGTAGTGCGCATGCTGCCGTGCAGATGTTGCCAACCCGTGCCGATGGAATTCCACGCGGGCCGTTCGGAGAACGTCGTGGACTCGGACTTTAATTGGGCCGCACTTGGGCGCATCGAGAACAGTTTGCCACGTTTGACGACGCAGGCAACTTATTGCATCAAACCCGCCAGATTTTGAATGGCCGGCGTCGGGTTATTCTGGTCGCGGCTTGATTTCGTGCTTGAAGGGCATGGTTTCAGGAAGGACGCGCACAGCGGTGGTGAACTTGAACGGCAACCCAGCTCCGTTCGGGTAAGTCATTTCCACCATGAACGCGGTCCAGCCTTTTGCCGGAGCGTCGATTTTTGCGACGAAGGTTCCGCTGTCACCTTGCAGCGGCGCGTTGGTCCAGATGGGGCCGGTGACGTCGAGCCGGAAATCGCGCGCGGTGGGATTGGTGGCTTGCCACAGTTTCACCTCGGTCGGTTTGTCCTTGGTCGTCAATCGAATGGCGCCGTCTTTTTCAAATTTCCAGGAGTAGTCGGGCAGCTTGGCGCCGGTCAATACAGCGCTGTAACACGACAACACGGTTTGAAACGCATCCGAGCCGCGCAACGAGTGGTCGGCGTTGGGCACGTAACGGAGATATTTTGGACCGAGCAGGTCGTCGAAATAGAACTGCGAAGAGTCGAGGACGAAGAACTGATCGCCGCAGGCGTTGACGATGAATTTGGGCATGGTCAACCGGTCGCGATATTCGTAGGGGTCTTCGATCGCCATCAGGTTGTGGTGCTCCTTGCGGCCGATCCAGTCCATGAGCTTCATGTTGGTGTAATCTTTCACGGCAGGCGACCAACCGCCGTAGGCTTCGTAGTGATGTTTGAATGACGGCTCGATGTTCAGCATGTCGATGACAATGGGAATGATGGCCACGACGCGCTTGTCGACGATGGCGGTGGTCCAGGTGGTCCAGCCGCGCTTGGAGGCGCCGGATACAACGAACCCGTCGACCTTTGTTTTGCCGCCAGCTTCCGAAGCGCAGAAAGCTTGCACGGTATCGAGCGCGCGCACGGCGCTTTTAGTCATGGGGAGGCGGAGCGGCCATTTGTCGTCGCCGGTGCGAATATATTTATCCCAGCTGTAGGCGATGATGGCGTCTTCGGTGCGGCCTTTTTGCTGATCACTGAATAAGAGCGGTTGGTTGGGAACGTCGCGCAGTTCGGCGACCACAGATTTGGTTAGCAGGGCAATTCCCGTCAGTTTGTCATCGGCGGATTTCGGAGCGGGACGATCTTTGGCGCCGCCGCTGATGAACAGCAATCCTTTGGAAGTGGCGGGCTTATCGGGTTTGACGATGGTCAACCAATGTTTCCAAATCGGCTGATCGACTTCGTTGGTGGTGAGCCAGGCTTGGGAGGTGAGTTCGATGACGTACGTGGTGAGACCTGGTCCCGGGAATGTGTTTACAAGTTTCCAGTTGTAATTGGTGTCTGGCTTCGCCACGTAATGATCGAGCGCGGTTTCTTTCGCGGCATAAGCGGGCAAGCAAGCGAACGCGAGCAGCAAACAACTCAGGGAAGAGATTCTTTTCATGTGACGTGTTCCTAATTTTCTGACGCGGGATAGGGGGGCTTTTTGCGGAGTGATTGTCAATCATGTTGTGCGATTCCTCTTAATCTTAATCATAATCTTACTCTTAGAGCGTGTAACAGAATGAATGTTCGTCTGACTTGGGTCAGGCCGAAGGCCTGCCAGAAATTAGCCGGGGGTTGAGCGTCAGCGCATGCGTGTCCAGTTAAAAGCCCAACAGACACGGGGTGTTTTGTGAGTTTGTGGAGTTTGGGCAGGCGCCATTGCTGGCAAGTAGTTCTGCCAGCGGGATTTGCTCCAGCGCGCTGACACTTACAATTTGCAGAATTTCATAGAGGCTCTTTTCAATTTGGAATTGTTTCTTGGCGATGGCGACGAGCAGATAGGCACAGAGGGCGGTCCAAATCTGGCAGTGGATTGCATTACTGGAGCGGCCGAAGAAGTGGCGAATGCGCAGGTGTTGCTTGATCCATTTAAAAAACAGTTCCACCTGCCACCGCCGTTTGTAGAGTTCACAAATCGTGAGCGCTGGCAGATCGAAATCATTACTTAGAAAGACCAGGGAGCGCTTTTCTTTTTTGTCGCGAAACCGAACCCGGCGTAAGCCCAAGCGATACCGATATCGGGAATCCTCGCTGCTCAGGCGGATGGTCTGGTCACAGCGCAGCCCTGTGGTCTTGTCGACGGTTTTGGACTGCAACACGCGGAATCTCACGTGCCGTTTGTTACGCACGACGAATTTTGCTCCGCTGCTTTGAAGTTTCATCAGCCGACCGAAATCCAGGTAAGCGCGATCCATGACGTAGTACGCCCCGGGTTCGACAGGGATCTGATCGAGCATTTTCACATCTGGAATCGTGGCTTCGGTGAGGGCTGACCAGACAGGCAAATTGCCTCTGAAGGAAAGCAACGTATGGAGCTTCAAGGCCCCAGCCCGCGACCGCCCCCAATAAGCCCAGGGAAAAAGCTTCAGGCTTAAATGAATGATGGAACTGTCCAACGCTGCGGCCACAGCGGGAAAATCCGGATCCTCCAGAGCCCCCTGGTAGAGCTGCCGCGCGCGGCGAATCAGAACTTCTGCGACCGCAGCAAAGATCCGCCAATCCCGATGCTCGTTGGCGTAAGCAAAATTGGTTCGCGTTATCCGGCCTCGAAATCCGAGGTGGTATTGCATCTGGGAACGCGCTTGGAGACAGGCAACGATGTCGCGCAAACTCTCGCGATAGGTTAGCTGGCCGAAGCACAGCGCCAGGAAATGATCATACGCGCTGAAGGAGCGCGAGGAACGGCGCATGGGAAACAACTCCACGCATCGACTGAACTCGGGCTGATACAGCAGCGCCGTAATCTGGGAAAAAACCGTGGATTCGGTGGGCATGAGCCCCAAAAACCACTGGGTCGGCCCGATATCGACAACAAAACTTAGGTAAAGAAAACCCCACTCCTCCAACAACTTCCAGCATTCAACGCTCTCCTTAACTGGACACGCATGAGCGTCAGCGACACCCCCGGAGGCGATTGCAAACCGGCTGCACCCTGGAGGGGTGCTAGAAAATTGCGAGATTCTTCCACCCCTCCGGGGTGGAACGATTTTCTTTCCGCTCCCGGGGGTGTCGCTGACGCTCAACCCCCGGCTAATTTCTGGCAACCCTCCGGGTTGCTGGTAATGCGGACCGCTGTCATTTTGTTAACTGCTCTTAATCTCTGCGGTTGAGGATTAAGATGAAGATGAAGATTATGATTAAGATTTCTGACTGACAGGCGGTGGGTTTTCTTGTGTCATTCTCCCATGACGCGGTTTGAAACGATAATGCAGGTGCGGCCCGACGACATTGATATGAACCAGCATGTTCATTCGAGTCGTTACATGGATTACGTGCTGGCGGCGCGGTATGACCAGATGGAGCGCTGTTACGGGATGGCGATGGAGGAGTTCATCAAATTGGGTTTCGGTTGGTATATCCGCACGGCGCACGTGGAATACAAACGGCCGCTGGGGATGGGCGAACATTTCACGGTGCGGACGTGGGTGGAGGAAGTTTTCAAAGATGGCGTGCGGGTGGGGTTTGAAATGTTAAAACAGAAAACCGGCAAGCTCGCGGCGGACGGCCATTTTCATTACACCATGATCAATCTCAAAACCGGTCGGGCGGAAGCGATTCCGGAGTGGATTGTGGCGAAATATTCGGTTTGAGGTCCGGCTCCCGTCGGCGGCTACCGCATTCACTTCATGAACTTCAACGCCGCCGTCACGGTGGGGTCATCCTTGTTTGCGACGTTGAGCATTTCCGAGATGTGATCCTGGCGTGGGACGAAAACCAGTGCGCTGGAAAGACCGGCTTTTTGCAACGCGCTGTGAAGTTCGTGGGCTTGAGCCGGCAGGCTGAAATAGTCCCATTCGCAATAAGTCAGCAGGAAGGGCGGGGCGGCTGATTTGATGTGAAACAGCGGGGAGGCCGCGCGGCGATCTTCGAGTTTCGTACCGAAAACGGATTCCATTATTTCTGCTTCCGAGAGATTGTAAACGCCGCTGAAACCCATCACGCCGCGAATGAGTTTTGGCGAAAGCTGGTGTGCGGCGAGATACTTTTCATCCAACGCCAGCAGCGTCACGAGATGGGCGCCGGCGGAATGACCGGCCACAAAGATTCGGTTTGTGTCGCCGCCGCGTGAGGAGATATTTCGCACCGTCCAGGCGAACGCCGCGGCTACGTCCTCGATTTGCGCGGGGTGCGGAAATTTGGGGGCGAGCCGGTAGCTCGGCAGGACCGCCACGCAACCCTCGCGCGCGTAACGGCTACCCAGCGGCGGATATTGGGAACGATCTCCCGTTTTCCAAGCGCCACCATGGACGAAGAAAAACACAGGGGCGTTGGTGAGTCCCGGTTTCGAATAAATGTCCAGCTTGTGCTTTACGGCGTCGGCGTCCGGGCCGGTGCGATAGGCGATGTCTTTTGCCACGGTCACGCCGGAGACCGTTTGCAATAAAGGTGCGAAGCGCGCCAGTTCCGCCAATCCCGGCGCGCGCAGTTTGATCGGGGTGGAATAAATCCACGGGCGATCCGCACCGGCGACAGTCAACCACGCTTCAAGGCGATAACTGCCGTTTTTCCTTCGCGTCGAAAGTGATGTTGGTACCAAATGTCTCTTTAACCATTTCGTCGTCACGAAACAGACGCAGCTTTGCCGGCGTGGGCGTGACGGCCATGACGCGAGTTTTGCTGAGGGTGGGAAGTTCATCCCCCGCGATGAAAACGCCCTGGTTGTTCATGGCGCCGAACATGAAGCCGGTGGGGTCGCATAACCAATCGTCGGCCACGTAAAAATGTCCGGTGGCGAGCGCTTCGCGCACGAGGGGTTCGGTGAATTCCCGGGCGAGGAAGTGCGTGAGGAAATTGCTGGGGCTGTTCGCGTCAAAACTAGTGTTTACGCCGCGGCGCAAAACTTCCTGTGATGCCTCTTCCAAATCGGGAACGGAAAGCCTTTCGGCGGCGTATTTTGGGACGGGCAGGAAGAGCAGGTTATCGTGCAGTCCGCTCGGTGAATCCGATTTGGATGCTTCGCGTTCTGCAATTACGGCCACGCGGAGGTTTGCCTTGCGAGCGGACGCCTGAAACTTTTGTCGCGCGTCGTTACTCAACGTCGCCGCTGGCGCGAGAAGCACTCCCCGAAAATCTTCATATAGTCCGTGAACAGGCAATGGCGCGCGTTCTTTGGCGAAGCGTTGACGGGCTTCCTCGATGGTCTCCGAGCGCCCGGCGAGAGCCAGGAGAAGGCAGCTGCCAATGATAAGGATTTTGCTGAACTGCGGCGCCGCGGAATTCATGGGAAGGACCTTATCAGTCGCGCTGAGTGAATCCAATCATTCCAGACAGCGTCGGAGCGCCGGTCTTACCGGCTTAGGGCATGGCCCTGACCGTAAGGGTTCATGGTTGGCATAACGGGTCGCGGTTCGTGGGTGCTAAGCCGACTAAAGTCGGCGCTCCGTCACGGGACCTGGCTGCGGTGCATGAGGTAGGCGATGAGGTCGCGGCGTTGCGTTTCGGTGAGGCCTTCGAGCAGGCCCTCGGGCATGAGCGACAAGGTGGATTGCTGCTCCTTCTCGATTGCGGCGCGTTCCAGCGTCACGGTGTCGGTCATGGTTTTCAACGTCAACGTGCGGTCGGTCTTGGCGGAAACGACGCCGTTGAGCGTGCGGCCATCTTTGAGGTCCAGCACTAACATTCGGTAATCCGCGCTTACCGCGGCGCTGGGATCTACCAAATTTTCCAAAAGATAATCCAGATTGTCGCGGCCGGAGCCGGTGAGGTCGGGGCCAACGGAACCGCCGTGACCGTAAAGCGTGTGACACGCGGCACAAGCGGTGTTGAACACCACGCGCCCGGCGCTTTTATCGGCGGCGGCGAGGGCAGGGGGCGTGAGTTTGGCTTTGAGTGCGCCAATGAATTTTTGTTTATCGGCGGAACTCTCGCGCGATTCGCCCCAGACTTCGGCGAGCCGCTTGGTGAGGGCGGCATCATTGAAACTGCGGATTTGTCGGGCGTGAAACGCGGTCAGGTCGGTGCGCGGAATGTGGCGCGCGGCGATTTCATCCAGCAGGGCGCGGGCGAAGGACGGACGTGATGCGAGGGTTTCGATGAGGGCGGCGCGTTCGGTAGCGTGGAACTTGACGTAACTGCCGGCCAGTTTTTCGCCAACGTCCAGGTCGTCAAATGCTGCTAGGCCGCGCGCGGCGGTGGTGTTGAGAAATTTGACGGCGAGAAGTTGCTCGCAGGTTTCGCGCAGGTCCGGCGACTTCTGCTCAATCAAGGTTTGCAACGCGGCGCGGCGCGTGGCGAGATCGGCCTTGTTGTCCAGTGCGATGCGTTTTACTTCGTCCAAAGCGCGACCATCGCCGAAGAGGGCGCTGAGATCGCGGGCGCGATCGCGCAGGCCGGAATCGGAGGCGGCCGTCAGTTTTTTCTGTAAGGCATCCCACGCAGCGGGTTTGCGGGCCTTGCTCCAGCCGCGCAAGGCTTCGGACATGCCGGCAAGGACGTCTTTTTGAAACGGTTCGGGTTTGCCTTTTGCGAGTTCCAGCAATTTGTTCAGCGGGGCGGGATTTTTTTCCACGTCTTCGGTCAGGCGGCGGGCAATGGATTTCCGCACCAATGGAATGCGGCAATCTGCTGCCAGGTCAGCCAGCGTTTCCGGGAAAGTGTTGCCCACGGGGATTAAGCCGTACCAAATCATCAAGGGGAGATTGTGGTCGTTGGCATCCTCCTCGTGCGTGAGCAAAGCGGCGGCGAGTTCGGCGCGCTCACGAGGCCACATCAACCGTTGCAAGGTGCTGGCAGTGGCGAGCCGAATGCGGGCTGAGGGGTCAGACTTGGCGAGGTTAATCAGTGCTTGAAGCATCTCGTCAGTGACAAGGGCCCGACCGCCGCCAACGCCCACTACGGTGCGTACTGACATGACCGTGTCGAGCTTCCAGCGATCGCTCAAAAAGCGAATTGCCCATACTCGAACGGCTTCGTTTGAGTCGTGGAATTGGGCGAGAAGAAATTTCTCGTCCACCGGACGGATGGCATTAAGAGACCACAGCGCGCGAAGTCTAGCGAGGTCGTTCGTCTTCTGCGTAAAGATTGAGCTTAGCTGACTATGAGCATCCGCCAGTTCGTTACTGACAGCGCGTTCAGCGAGTTGCAGACGGGATTGCCGCGCGAACCATTCGTTCGGGTGCAGTTGCAGTTTCACGAGTTCGCTGATGCTCAACTTGGATAAATCGCCGATGGTTGGCTTTTTCGGATCGCCGTAGGTGATTTTGTAAATGCGGCCGGATTGGCGGTGGACGCCGGTGGATTCGTGACATTCGCCGATGTCGCTCCAATCGATCACGAAGACGCCGCCGTCGGGGCCGTAGCTCAAGTCGATGCCGCGGAACCAGGGGTCGCCGAAGATGAAGGGGTCGCCGCCGTGTTTGCCGACGTAGCCGGAGCCGGAGCGCTCGAGGATTTCCATGTTCGCGCGACGGCCATGCTGGTTGAGCGTGAAAAGTTTGCCACGATATTCGGCGGGCCAGTTGTCGCCGAGATAAACCATGGCGCCGATGTGCGAATGGCCGCCGCCATATTCGTTGGCCAAGCCCTCGCGCTGATTGCCCCAGCCTTTGGCGGTGTCGAAGTGCCAGTGATCGGCGTGGGTATCAATCAAGCCGTAGGCGCGCGGGTTCGGGTCAATGGTGTGGGCGGTGGCGTAATGAGCACCCGGAATCAAGTGCCAGAGATGGCCGCTGACTGTGTTGACAAAAAATGCCTCGCCTTGTTCGTTCCAATCGTGGCCCCAGGGATTCATGGTGCCGGCGGCGACGGGCTCAAAGATTTTCAATTGCGGGTGGTAGCGCCACAACGAGCCGCGTAACGGCACGCGCTCGCTGGCGGGAGTGCCAGGTTTGCCGACTTCACCGGGCGCGGAGCAACCGCAGCGGCCATAGAGCCAGCCGTCCGGACCCCATTTCAGGCCGTTGGCGAAGTTGTGGTAATTGGCGGAGGGAAGATTGAAGCCATCGAGAATAACTTCGGCGGGGCCGTCGGGAATGTCGTCGTGATTTCGGTCGGGGAAGAACAAGAGGTTCGGCGCGCACATGGCCCAGACGCCGCCGTGACCGATGGCGACACTCGTGAGGCGCTGAACTTCGTCGGTGAAGACTTTTCGCGAATCGAAATGGCCGTCGTTGTCCTGGTCCTCGAAAATCAGGACGCGGTCGCGCAAATGGAGGTCGAATCTTTCGGCGCCGCGTTCGGCGTAGGTGTAGTTTTCGGCGATCCACAGTCGGCCACGGGCGTCCCATGACATGCCGATGGGATTTTGGACATCCGGTTCGGCGGCGAAGACGGTGGCCTTGAAGCCGGGCGGGAGTTGGATTTTGGCGAGGGATTGCTGCGGGGTCGGGAAGGGCGTGTTGGTGTCCGTTTCGCTGTTGTAGGGGGTGGGAAACTCGGCGCCAGAGGTTGCGAGCGTAAGAAAGATGGTAGCCGAGAAAAGCGCGGCGAATTGAAATCGGAGGTTTATTTTGCGCCAGCGCATTACGTCATTTAGCCGGCGGGAATATTCGTCGCGCGACGAGCCGGTGGCAAGTGGCAAACCTTGGGCGCGGCCGAGCCGCGTAAACGCAGAACTCCGAACTGAGGACTCTTTTGCTCAGCCGAAAGTTCTCGCTTACGCGAAAAGTTTGGTGACGGCTTTGGCTTTCACCAGTTCGCGCGGCTGCTTGAGGTGATTGTAAACAATGGTTTCCGGGTCGATGCCGAAGGCGTGATACATCGTCGCGAGCATTTCCATCGGATGCACCGGGTCTTCGGACGGGCTGCTGCCGGTTTTGTCGGATTTGCCGTGGACGTAACCGCGCTTGATGCCCGCGCCCGCGATGATGGAGGTGTAACAATAAGGCCAGTGGTCGCGGCCGTCGGCGCTGTTGACGTTGCCGGAGGTGCTGACGCCTTTTTGCGGGCTGCGGCCAAATTCGCCGATGCAGACGACGAGGGTTTCCTTAAGCAAACCACGTTCGTCCATGTCGGCAAAGAAAGAGGCGAGGCCTTTGTCGAGCATGGGGCCGGATTGATTCTTCATGCGCTTGGATAAATCCACGTGGTGATCCCAGGAGTGGTTGTCCGAGTTGGCGACTTTGGGCCAGATGACTTCGACAACGCGCGTGCCGGCTTCGATGAGGCGGCGGGCGAGCAGACAGCTTTGGCCAAAGGTGTTGCGGCCATAGCGATCACGCATCTGTTCGGATTCCTGCGTGAGATCGAAGGCGTTGCGAGCGCGACCGGAGACGGTGAGTTGCAGGGCGCGTTGATAATAGTCGTCGAGGTTGTAGCTCGACACGGCGCGCTCGATGTCGGGCATGCCGGCTTCGATGGAGTCACGCAACTTGGCGCGGCGTTGGAGGCGGAGCGCGAAGACTTCGGGCGGCAATTTGAGATCGTCAATCTTGATGCGATCCATCTTGGTCATGTCCATGTCGTCGCCTTCGGGGAAGAGCGTGTAGGGATCGTAAGCCTTGCCGAGGAAGCCGGCGTTGCCGCCCTTGCCGACGACATTCGATTCCTGCAGCGGGCGTGGCAATACGACGAACGGCAGCATGGGCTCAGTCATCGGGCGCAAGTGGACAATCTGCGAGCCGAAATTCGGAAAGTCCTTGGGGTCGGGCGGCTCAAGCTGACCGGAGGGGCTGACCTTGTCGGTCGTGTAGCCGGTCATGATTTGATAAATGGCCGCGGTATGATTGAACAATCCGTTGGGCGTGTAACCCATCGAACGAATCATGGTAAACTTGTCGTTCACCTTTGCCAGTTCGGGCAGAATTTCCGTGAAATGCGTGCCGGGAATTTTAGTGGGGATGGTCTTGAAGGAACTGCGCATGTTGTCCGGCAGATTTTCCTTGGGATCCCACAAATCCAGATGGCTCGGGCCGCCCTGGAGATAAATCATCACGACGTTCTTGGCCTTGCCCCAGCCGGGGCCGCCAGCGCGCTTGCCGGTTTCACCGGCGATGGCCTGCAATTTGAAGAGCGAGCCGAGCGAGAGGCCGAGGATGCTCGCGCCGCCGACGCGCAACAGGTCGCGGCGGGTCAGTTTCAGGTTGCGATCGCAGAGGTCGCTGCAGGTGCCGCCGGGTATTTTGATCATAACGATTTCCTCGGTTGACTGGCTTCAAATATTACACACTAACTTCAATGATTAAACAAGAATCCGGGGCTGTTGATCAGCGCCCACGCCAAATCCTGGACGACCGTGAGGCGCTGGTTTTCGATTTGTTTGCCGCTGTCCTTCGCGTCTTTGCGCAATTGGACCAGATAGGGGTCGAGACGCACGGGCATTTCGGCGGTGGAAAGCGACTGCTTCAATTCGGCATACTTTGGATCTTCCGGTAGCGGCGCGGCGGCGTCCTTCGCGGTCTGCTTGCGCTTCCAGAATTCGGTGTCGGTGTAGCGGTAGTAATCCACGATGGCGGCGGTCTGTTCGGGGGTGCGTTCACCGGCGGGCGACTGCACTGCCTTCACGACGGCTTCGGGCAGGCCGAGGTTCAGCGGGTCGCTGCTCGACGTGGCGTAGAGGCGGAAGCGGCCAATCAAAAATTCCGGAGCAAAATTTTGCCGCAAACTGAAACGGAGTTTCGCGCCGTTGGTGCTGACGATGGGCGTTTCGAGTTTGAACGCAGCGACGTGGCGCAACGCTCCGGCAGGCGCGCCCGCGACGGCCCAGCCGTTCAATCCGTTTTCCGCCTTGCCGTCGATCGCCGCCGTGACGGGATAATCCACCTGTGAAAAATCCGCGCGCGCATCCGCGAGCTTAACCATGTTGTCCACGGCTTTGGCGCCCAAGCCCCAGCGCAGTTCCATTTCGGTCAGAACAAAGTTGCCGTCAGGGGCGCGACCGGGACCGAAGCGGGGCAGGTGGTCGGCGGGCAAAACTTCCAACATGATGCCGGTGATGTTGGTGAGGGCCGAGTCGGCATATACGTCGAAAACCGAGACCGTGAGGCGGCCCGAGGAGGTGATGGTGCCGTCCGACTCCAGCTTAAGCATGGCGTTGCGCGTTCCAGAAACCTTGCCGACCTCGACCGGCACCCAGACGGTTTTCAGATCCGCGGGATTGAATTTCGTTTCGAGAAACGCGGCATGGGCGGGCAAAAGTTTTTCGTATTCCTTCAACTGGCGTTTGGTCAAAGAAATTTCTGACTGACGGCGTTTGTCCAGTTCCGCGCGGAGATTTTTGGTCATGTCGTCGTAGATGCCGAGCTGGGATTTGGCGCTCGCGATGGCCGTTTCGCGGTCCTTTTTCAAGGTCTCGATGGCAGGCGCGAGTTTCACTTCGAGCGTGGCGAGTTCATTGGTGAGCTTGCCATGGTCGGTGCCGACGGCGGGGAGGAGTTCAAGCGCTTCCTTGATTTCCGCATCGCTGGCGGGACGGTTCAGGACGCGCATGAAGACTTCGTTGACGAGCTTGCGATCGTCCTTCTCGGTGGCGACCAGTTGCGCGAGGGCGTTGGTGGATTCGTTGATGGCGGCGGAAATGGTCGGGCCGCTCAACAAGGCCATCACGGAGCCGAGCCCGAGGTCGGCGCTGCGTTCACATTCGCAGGAGCTTTCGCGAGCCGGACGACCGAGCGTGGCGAGCAGGCCACTGCCGGTGTCGGTAGCGGCGTCGGCGAGTTGAGTGGCGCGCTGGCCGGGTTTGGCGCCCGGGAATTTCGGGGTGCTGCCGGTGACGCGATAGACGGCGTCGAACAAAGTTTCAGCCGGCAAGCGGCGGGCGAGGGCATGGGAATAATTGACCGAATCGTCCTCGTTCCACTTGTTAGGCTTGATGGAAAGCTGATAGGTGCGGGATTTGGCGATGAGTTTCATCATGTGCCGCACGTCGAATTTTGAATCTACGAATTCGCGCGTGAGATGATCGAGCAGGGCGGGGTTGCGCGGCGGATTGCCGGCGCGCGTGTCGTCAAGCGGCGAGATGATGCCGGCGCCGGTGAGATAACCCCAGAGACGATTCGCGTAGCTCGAAGCGAAGTAGCGGTTGTCTGACGTGGTAATCCAATCGGCGAGTCGTTCACGGCGCGAATCGTCTTTCGCCTCCTCGTGTTTAGCGGCGTAGGGGAACGAGGGCGGCGACACCTTGCCGGTGCGGTCGTGCTTCATCTCGCCTTCCTTGGCGTCGGAAACTTTTTCGTAGAGTGGCTTGGCACCTTCGACGGCGGTGCCGCCGATTTTCTTGCCGCCGCTCTTGGGGTCTTCCTTGAGCGACACCTGCGCGAAGTAGGCGGCGAGATGATAATATTGGTCCTGCGTCCAGCGCTCGAACGGATGGTCGTGGCACTTATTGCAGTTGAAGCGTGTGGCGAGGAAGAGGTGCGTGGTGTTTTCCATCGCTTCGGTCGGGGTGCGCAAAACTTTCCAGTAGCTGGCGGCGGGATTGTCGCGATTCGAGCCGGTGGCGGTCAGGATTTTTTTGGCGAACTGGTCGTAAGGCGTGTTGGTGTCGATTTCCTTGCGAATCCATTCGCGGAAGGAGGTGGCACCTTCCTTGCCGAGGAACTTGCTGTTGCATTGGAGGAGGTCAGCCCATTTGTTGGCCCAGAAATCCACGTATTCGGCACTACCGACGAGGCGGTCAACAATGGCATCGCGTTTTTCGCGGGTGGGCGTCTTATCAGCGAGGAATTTTTCAATCTCTTCGGGCGAGGGTGGCAAACCGGTCAGGTCGAGATAAACGCGGCGGATGAATTCCAAATCCGTGCAAAGTTCGGACGGCGCGATTTTCATGCGCTGCCATTTGACGGCGACGAGTTCGTCGATTTTGCCCCACGTCTCGGGTTGCTTCCAAACGAAATCCTTGCGGTCGCCCATCACGGTGACGGTGGTGGCGGCGTAACTGCCTTCGTAACGCGCGAGCACGGGGGCTTCGCCGCGGCGCAGGGTGGTGACCAAACCTTCGCTGTCGATGGCGGCGACATCGCCGTTGCCGCTCTCGACAAATGATTCGGCGGTGACATCGCGCACCGCGCCGTCGGCGTAGGTGGCGAGCACGCGCATTTGCTGGCGCGAGCCGATTTTTTGCACGACGGGGTCCTGGGGCAGGATATCGATCTTAGTCACGCGCGGCGACTTTATGTCGAGCTTGGCGCCGTCGGTGATCCATTGGCGGAGGATTTGATAATATTTGCTGTCCACCGTGGTGCGGCGGCCACCTTCGTGCGGCACTTCGGCGACGGCTTTGAGAAGCATCAAGCTGTCGTCGGGCGATGCAAGGTTCACGCGGCGGGAGGCGAGGTCGTCGGTGAGGGCGCGCAAATCGGTTTCGGGGTCGTAGCCGCGCAGGGAGAGCTTGAAGCCGTTCTTGCCATCCTTCGCGCCGTGACAGGTGCCGGCGCTGCAACCGAGTTTCGCGATGACGGGATTCACGTCGCGCACGAAATCGGCATTGTAGGCTTTGCCTTGGCCGGTGATTTCCAGCGGGGCCTCGGCGGTTTTACCGGCGAGCGCAACGGAGAGTTTGGTGTTGCCGTTTTTCAGTGGGCGTAGAATGCCACGCGCGGAGATCTCGGCGAGGTCCTTGATGGCGAACTTGGCCATGCGCGTCACGTCGGCGGTATCGCCGGATTCGAGTTTCGCGATGACGAGAATTTGGGAGTAGTCGTTCGGACTGGTGAACTTGATTTTGGCGGGTTGAAGTTCGAGCGAAACAACTTTTGCGCCGTCGGGCAACGATTCAGGGGTGAGCGAGGGACCGGCAGTTTGCGCGGTGGTCGGCGCCCACGCGGGACGCGCGGCGATGCTACCGCCTTTGCTGACGGGTGCGGCGGGGAATTCCTTGATGAGCTTGCCGTCGTTGGCGTTAAAGAGACGGACCATGCCGTCGGAACCGCCGGTGACAACTTTTCCGCCATCCGGGCTGAAGGCGAGAGAGTAGATTTCCGAGGTCGGGATGGGCACGCGCGCGATTTCGCGGATGCCTTGCTTCTTGTAATCGGTCAGTTGTTTCTTTTCGCCTTCGTTCCGCGTGCCGGGGACTTTGCCCATGATGTCGCGGATGGCCTTGGGGATGTCATTGGTGTAATCGTAGCTGGTGATGAGCAATTCACCGGCGCGGTCGAGGCCGCTGCCGCAGGCGATGCGCATGCCGTCCGGACTGAAGCGCGCGGCAAAGACGCGACCGGTCATCGGAAACAAATCAGCGATAAATTGGGCGTCGTCACCGATCTCGCGTTTCACTTCTCGGAAAATCAAATAGACCTTGGGCAAACCGTCCGAACCCGCGGTGATGATGTGTTCGTATTTCGGATGCGTGGTTACGGCGAGGACGCCGCCTTTTAGCGCGCCGGGAGTGATGGAGGTGACGTTGTCCACGAAGCGTTGTTCGGCGACTTCGATGAGCTTCACGGTCATGTCGCGTCCGCCGGAGATGATGTGGTCGCCTTTGACGGAGAACGTGGTGCTCAATGACCAGTCGCTGTGCGAACCCATCTGCAAAACTTGTTTGCCGGAGGAAGCTTCAATGGCGCGCACGGTGTTATCCGCGCAACCGAAGGCGACGAGCTTGCTGTCTGGAGACCAGCTCACGCCGTAAAGCGTGTCGAATGTGACGGGGACGGAATTCGCGAGCTTGCGTTTCGCGACGTCCCAGATTTGCAATTCGCCGGCGCGCGCGGGATCGCCGCCTGCGACTGCGAGGGATTTGCCGTCGGGCGAGAAGCGCAGCGACTGCACGCGCTCTGAGAGTCCGACGAGGCGGCCTTGCAACGCACCTTTGTCGTCATACAACAGCACTTCGTGAAAACCGGCGACAGCGATGAGTTTGCCATCGGGAGAGTAATCCAACGAAGCAATGACGGGCACGCGGGTGTAAACCGGAGGGTGATCGGCGTCGTAACTCTTTTTGGCATCGGTGGGAGTGTCGTCTTCGGCGCCTTGTTGAATCCAGGATTTGATGAGGCCGATTTCGATTTCGGTGAGGGCGGGTTTGCCTTTGGGCATTTGCGCCTCGCCGTCCTCCGGCGTGATCATCTTGAGGAGGGCGCTTTTCTCCGGTTGCTTGGGAACGACGGCTGCGCCTTCGGTTTCACCGCCGGAGAGGAGCTTTTTGAAATCGGTCATCACGTAACCGCCCTTGGCTTTGGCGGGTTGATGGCAGCCCTGGCAGTTGGCCTGGAGGATGGGCCGGATGTCGCGGAAATAGCTGACGCTACCCGGTGATTTTGCGGCGGCGGCGGACTTGTCCGCAGCGGCGAGGGGCAGGGTGGCGAGGCCGATTAGAGAGAGAGCAAAAAACCGGCTGGCCATGGCACGAACCAGCAGCGCTCGCAGAGAAAAGCAGCGGGCAATCATTATCTATTTTGTGAATCAAAAAGGTGTTTTACGCAAGGAGATATACGATTTCCGCGGGGTGCTTATTCACCCGGGGCCGACTACGTAGTAGTCCCTGTTTGGGGGTAGTTACGCGCGGCGACGAAGCGATGGTTGAACAGGCCAGCAGGGCTTTCCGCTTTGTGCCAGTGGGGGTCGTTCGGCCAAAGGGCTGACAATTCTGCGCCGGCGAATCCGGCGCGGACGCTGATGGGGCCGTCGTTTCGCGAGACTTTGTTGCAGCCGGCGAGCCAAAGGCAGCGGGATGCGGCCAATGCGAAGGATGTGCGGCGCGGTTCGCAGGCGATGAAGAGTCGGGTGCGGGAGGCTGCAAGTTGCAATAGCGTCCGGAGTTCATCATCTGGGAATTGATGTAGCAGAAGATTTACGAAAATCACATCGATTGAACTGGTTAAACTCTTTAACCAGTCGTGGGCGGTGGATTCGGTGAGGGTGGTGCGCCAGCCGAGTTCCGTGAAGGCGGAGAGGGTTTCGGGGGTGACGACGTTGTGGCGATCGACGAGGGTTAGTTGAACATTGGGAATGACCCCGGATGAAAGGCGCGCGACGTCGAGTGTGATTAAGCCGTCGCCGGCGCCCAAGTCGGCGATACGTAGGGGTTGGTCGTGCTGGGTGGGAAAATGTTCGTCGAAGGCGTGTGCCAGGACTTCGGCGTTACCCATGACGCGGTTGACGCGGTGGAGGTCGGCGCGGGAACCGATGGCGAGGTGATGCCGGGCAGGCAGGGCATCAAGCATTTCGGGTTCGACGAGGCGGTGCATGGTTCGCTGCTAGGTTAGCGCAATGTCAGATGGAATGCGAATTTTCGAGCTCCGGTTTTTGTGATGAATTCTAATACTTCCAGTCTTTGTAGATCTCGTAGACGTCGACGCGGCCGCCGGGGAAGTAGTCGGTGGTGGGAAGATTGAACGTGCGGGTGGCGCGGGTGTAGGTGAGCGTGCCAGGGCGCTCGGGATGGTTGGGGTCGTAAACTTCAAAACGAATTTCCTTTTTGGTGGGCTGCGCGGCGAAAGCGAGAACGGCGTGATCGATCGATAGTTTTGGGACGCGAACCAAATGGAGGGCGGGCGGACGGTTTTGTTTTAGGTCCGCCAGAAGTTGGTTGGCCATGCGGGCTTGATGTCGGCGACGGAAGGGGAAGGCCATGCGCCAGCGGCTGCGATGAGCATAGGTCTCCAGCTTGCTGCCGCATTCATCTTTAAGGAGTTGCTCGTGGTCCAGACTGAAGGTGCGCAAATCTGGGTAACCGGGGATCACCACGTTTTCATCGGGCGGACGGTCGCGGGCGGGGTCGACGGAGACGACGCGATGGATGAGTTTGCGGTAGGTTTCTTCGTCGGCTCTGGGGAGGTGGGGAGCAAATTCGGCGCGTTGGAAGAATTGGCGCGCGGCTTTGGCGAGGGCGAAGCAATGATGGATGTAGTCGGGGCGAGGTTCGCGAGAGACGCTTTTCCAATCGCCCTTGGAGTCGAAGTAATGTGCGGTGGCGAGTTCGTTGGTGAACGCGAAGGTGTCGCGTTGAAAATCAAAGGGGCGGGTGCCGATGAATTGAGTTTTAGTGGCGCAGCCGCAGAGGGTCAGTAGGCAAATCAGAACACGCCCTATCTTAACCATTTGAGAATATCTTTGAATCTGGGCGAAAAGCCATGGGGAGTGTGCCCTAGGAGGAAAATGACCAAGCACCCAAATACCCAAATACCTAAAAAACACTAACCACGGATGGACACTAATGGACACGGATTTCGGGCGAAGCAGGAGACTTCGAAATTACTTCCCGGGCTCAATAGAGCAATCCACCAGGCAAATACCCAATAGCCGCGACATCAATCGTTGCCTGATATCGAGTTCCTACCGCCAAACCGGCAAATGGATCACCACTTGACCCGTATCCATCATAACGAGCAGTCAAAACCTGCCCGGCGTATTTCGGTGGCTCGACGATTTGCATGACAAAACCGGTTACGTCGAACGGGGAGAGGCCGTTCGTGCCTTGTGATAGTCGGTAAGGCGCTTCGACGGAACATTTGAAATTAGTTCCGGAATTTTGCAGCATCGAAAGGTGCTTGGGGAATGCGCCTACAGTTCCTGGCGGCCGGGACACGTAATAACGCACTTCAAAAATCACGGTCGCCCGGTTTGTGCTAAACGGACCCGCAAAGCTGGTAATGCGAGGAGTGCCCGGTCTGGGTTTTGCGCAAGAGGCTAACCCCATCACCAAAACTCCAACTAATAAAATGCTCGGAAAGCAGGCGAGGATCGCGGTAATGAAACGACGCATGATTCGCCTATTCGTTGTTGCGACGAAACTTCAAAGTCATTCCGCGGGAACCACACACCGTCTCCGTCGGACAAAAAGGAACGGGAAGCCATCCTGCAGGAATTCGAGCGAATGAAAGAGTTCCAGAAATTCGCGCAGGATTTGGTTGAGAAAATTGGGAAGACAGATACGAAATGAGGGTGATTTGTAGTTACCAAATGTTGAGTTGGCGAAGTTGTTTCCGGTTTTCTGAACCTTTTTTCTGCATGCGGCACTAAATGATTTGAAGCCACGGCGTACCGCCGGGAACCATATGAGACGTCTGGGAATACTATTGCTCGTCGCCGCTTGTGCCACGGGTTGTCGTTTTCATACAACAGTCTATGCACCCGGTGCCACGGGACGGGTCCTGGACGCTGCTACTTACCAACCCGTGATCGGCGCTCGCATCACGCGACCGGCCATAAAAGGCTCGAATTATTCGTTATCCGGAACTCACCGGCCTCCAGAAGGTTTGCCCTCCCGCATGGTGCGGTCCAACAAGCGAGGTGATTTCGATCTTCCACCTGCCGATAAGACTCAGTTCGGGCTCATGTTCAGTCCGAACCCTTACAATCTCGCCGGTTCATTTTATGTGTCGGCGGAGGGGTATGCCACAAACGAATTGAGCGGCATCGGGAGCGCTCGGATTTCCTGGCGCGCCGAACTAGGGACGATATTGTTGCAGCGACCATCGATTGAATATGAATATGGTCGACCTCCGAAGTTGTCGGTAATTGAACGATCCACGTTTGATCGTATTGTCGAAGAATACGTCACCAGACAAAAGAAATGGTCGGTGGGAGATTATTCCAGCGCTCTTATTGATGCCCAAGCTGGAATCCTGGTATTTCAGGTCACCCACAAAGATGACATTACCTCATCCGCTACGCCCGGCGGCGGGAAGTCGATGCAACTCCATATCTCCACGGCAACAAAAAAGGTAGTGCGCGAACTGGGCTACCAGTGAACTGAACATGGTTATCCGAGTTTTTCTTCACGCCACTGCCGGGCGGGACGTCCCCCAGTTCATCTGCCTGAGCCGCTCTCAAAGCGGGACTCGATACGGCGCAACCAGTTTGTTGCTACAATGCGTACGGCGGGGTCAGTGTCGTTCAGGGATTCAACCAAAACCGGCATGGCAGCTGTGGGCGCCTAGAGCAAGCGATGCGAACGGTGGTTAGAACGCAAAGCGGCAGAGGACTGCCGCAGTCCAAAACCTGGCGGAGTTGTCGCCTGGCGCGCCGGGATGGACGCGGTTCGCATATAGCGTTTTTGACAAAACGAACCCATTTTTTGGTTGATTTTACGATACTTATGCAAAAAGACGAACCCATCTTAAGCCATCTATTGAGTGCGGAATGCGGAATGGGGAGTGCGGAAAGCCATCTTAAAGCCATCGTAAACCCATGTTCCGAGTTCCGGGTTTCGAGTTGACCCGATTTTTCGCGGTTGCTAGGTTGCGCGCCCCTCTGTTTCGAGGGTTTATGCGACATACGATATCAGTCTTGGTGGAAAACAAGTTCGGCGTGCTCACGCGTGTGGCGGGCCTGTTCAGCGGACGCGGTTACAATATTGATTCGCTGAACGTCGGTCCGACGAATGATTCGACGGCGTCGCGCATGACGATTGTCACGCGCGGGGATGACGCGACGGTGGAGCAGATCGTCAAGCAGCTCAAGAAGCTGCCGGACGTGATGAAGGTGCAGGATTTTCGCGAGGGTGAATATGTGGACCGCGAATTGGTGCTGGTGAAGGTGGAGGTGGACTCCAAGACCCGCGCCGAAGTGATGCAAATCACGGATATTTTCCGCGCCAAGATCGTGGATGTGCAGCCGAAGACGTTGACAATTGAAATCACCGGGAACGAAAGCAAGGTGGAGAAGTTTTTGGACCTGATGACGACGTTTGGGGTCGTGGATTTGACGCGGACGGGGAAAGTGGCGATGCCAAGGAAGTAAAAGTGATTGGTTAAATGAGTTAAATAGTTAAATCGGAAGATCAAAATTGGAAATCGAATATGCCTGCTAAAGTTTATACGGATAAAGATGCTAACCTGAATGTGCTCAAGGGCAAGACGCTCGCGGTGCTCGGCTTCGGCTCGCAAGGCCATGCCCATGCGCTGAATCTCAAGGAGAGCGGTTGCAATGTAATCATCGGACTGTATGAGGGCAGCAAGTCCATTCCGGTGGCGAAAGAAAAGGGGTTCAAGGTTTATCCGACGGGTGAGGCGGTGAAGCGCGCGGATGTGATTTTTGTCGCGGTGCCGGATACGAAGCAGGCGAGCGTTTACGAGCGCGACATCAAGCCCAATTTGAGCAAGGGCAAGACGTTGTTGTTCTCGCACGGGTTCGCGATTCATTTCAAGACGGTGGTGCCGCCGAAGAATGTGGATGTGATTTTGGTCGCGCCGAAAGGGCCAGGGCACATTGTGCGCCGGCAGTATCTCGAAGGCAAAGGCGTGCCGGCGTTGATCGCGGTTTATCAAAATGCGAGCGGCAAGGCGAAGCAGGTCGCGCTGGCGTGGGCGAAGGGCGTGGGCGGCACTCGCGCGGGCGTGATTCAAACGACGTTCAAGGAAGAGACGGAAACGGATTTGTTCGGCGAACAGACGGTGCTATGCGGCGGCGCGAGCGCGTTGATCCAGGCGGGTTACGAAACGCTGGTCGAGGCGGGGTATCAGCCGGAGATGGCTTACTTCGAGTGCTTGCACGAGTTGAAGCTGATTGTGGATTTGATGAACGAGGCGGGTATCAGCGGGATGCGCTTCTCGATTTCCGAAACGGCGAAGTGGGGCGACGTGAGTGTCGGCCCGAAGATCATCGATGCGAGCGTGAAGAAGCGGATGAAGACGGCGCTGAAGGATATTCAGACCGGCAAGTTTGCGCGGGCGTGGGTGGCGGAATATAAGGGCGGTTACAAGAAATACAATGCGCTGCTCAAAAAGGGCGAGAAGCATAACATCGAAACGGTCGGCGCGCGACTGCGCGGTTTGATGCCGTGGATGAAAAAGCGTTCGATCAAGGGCGCGCAGGCGGCTTATTAAGCCGTGGAAGTTTTAGTGCAACCGCCGCCAGGGAACTGGCGGCGGTTTTTATTTGAGCGAATGTTCCCGGGGAGCGGGTGGGATCGCGCTCTCATTAATTAAATAAAATGAGCCGCTGGGGGCGGCTCATTTCAACCGACTAATCTGGCTTAACAATTACCCGCGCGGGGCGAATTACCTCACTGCTGCGTGGGGAATTGATTGTTGCCGCTGCCGGTGCTGAAGTTCCGCAGTTCATCGGGAGAAAGCTTCGATGAAGCGGGCGGCGGCGGGTCCGAATAAATTGGATCCGAATACGTCGGGGCTTTTTGCTCTTTGGCGTCTCTGGCATCTTTGGCTTCTTTGGCCCGGCGTCCAGTTCTGCTCTTCTCGTATTGCTGTTGGTATTTTAATTCGTTTTGACGGTTGATTTCTTCAGCTTGCAGCACACCGGGCAACCGTTTCTTCTCTTCCTCGACCTGAAGCGAGGCCATTTCAGGCGTGCGCAGCACGGTGGGTCGCATCAACACAATCAACTCGGAACGCTCCTTGGAATGGCCGCTGGATTTGAAGAGATGGCCCAGAATCGGAATGTCTTTTAGAATCGGGATCCCGCCGACGGAACTGGTATCCGAATCGCGAATGAATCCACCGAGAATGATCGTCTCCTTGTCCTGCACGGCGACTTCCGCCGCGAGCGTGCGGCTCGTGGTATTGGGCACATCACCGACGCCGACAATCGGCGTGCTGCCCGCCAGCTCGTCAATGGTTTCGTCAATTTGCATTAACACGAGGCCGTCATGGTTGATGTAGGGGGTAACGTTCAGGCCGATGCCGACCCGCAACTGCTGGTAGGAGGAGCTAGGGCCGCCGCCGTAGCCACCGCCGTAGTAGCTGCCGCTCACGTACGGGACGGTGCGGCCAATGAAGATGGAGGCCGGCGTGGCGTGCGAGGTCTGGATGCGCGGCTTCTGGATGACGTTGACGCGCGAATCGGTGGCGGCGGCTTCGAGCTGAAGATAAAAATTATCATCCAGCTTGCCGAAATAACGAAGGCCTGTGCCAATGAGGTCGGTGAACGCGTTGGAAGACGTGCTGCCGGAGAAAAGATTATCGGTGAACCGTTTGGCATTGACGCCGCCCGCGCCGGCGAAATCACCGGTGAACTGCTTGGTGGTTTGCAAACCGGAAATGCCGAGCGCCCAGGTATCGTCCAGGGTCACGTCCATGATGATGGTTTCGATGAGCACTTGCGGCAGCACGCGATCCAGTTTTTCCACGATGCCCTTGATCATCTTCATGTCTTCGCGCGTGGCGAAAACGAGCAGCGAATTGGAGCGCGTATCGGCGATGATTTTAGTCTGGCCGATGAGGGTCAAGTCGCCGGAGGCGGAGGCTTTTTGAACGATGTTGCGCAAACGATCCTGAAAGTTGGCGCTGGAAGACGGTGTGCCAGTCGGACTCGCTCCGGGCGACATCGGTTGGCCTCCGGGGTAGCCTCCTAGGTTACCCATGCCGGTATTACCCGCCACGCCGGGTCGTTGGGAGGCGGCGGACTGGCGAGCACCGCTGCGGGTATTGCCGACCGTGGTGCCGCCGCCACCACCGCTGCTAAGGCTGTTTAGTGCAGTGGCAATATCTTCAGCCCGGGCGAACTTAATGGGGATGACTTCGGATTCGAATTCGCTCTCGTAGGCGATGTCCACCTTTTGAATCATTTCCAACATGCGCTTGACGTTTTCCGCGTTGTCGCGCAGCACCACAATTCCACTGGTGTCAATTGGCGCCACAGCTGTGGCCATGCTGGCAAAGGGTAAGATAATGGGTTGCACCTCGGACGGCCGCAGGTATTTCAAGTGGGCAACGTGGGTAATGTAAGAACCCATTTCCGGGATGGCGCTGGCAGCGTTGGTGGAAATCTTCATACCGGCGGCACCGGCTTGAGCGCTCGGCACGGCCTTAACAAATTTGTCGCCCATGGGAATCATGGAAACGCCGTTGATGGCGAGCACGGCATCCAGGAGTTGGACAATTTCGGTGCGGGTCAGGGGCGTTTGATTTTCCAATACGATGGATTGAGCGAGATTCAGATTAGCGGGCCGAATCACGGTGCGGCCGACATATTTGGCATAGACAGTCAGAACGTAGTCCAAGGTCGCGGCCGGCCAGTTGAGGACGCTGGCGCCGATCAGGATTGGTTCTGGAGGCGCATTTTCAGGAGCAACTGCCGGGTCAGGGGCGGCGACCGGAGCTGTCGGATTCGCGGGGTCGACGGGGACAGCGCCGGGGGCGGGCGGGTTGCCGGGCGGGACATTTGGGGGCGGCACGTTTGGGGTAACCGTCGGGCCCGTTGCCGGCGTTCGGCCTCCGGGCAGGGTGCGCGGGAAATTGGGCGGCGTGGCTGGATTGTTGGTCTCGGTCCGAACCGCGCGCTTGCGAATCTCGGCTTCGCGGTTAGCGTCGCTTGGCGGGGGTGGCACTGGCGCCTGCGCCCGAACAGTCAGCGCAGCCAGCAGTAGCAGGAAGGTTAGATAGGTTTTCACGGTTATTTTTTGGTTGACGTTTTGGGCAGCGGCGGCGGCGTGCGAGCGGGCGGATTGGATTTGATTGTCGTCGTCGCGGGCGGGGCGGGAGTGGTTTTGGCCGCCGGGACCGTTTTTGCAGCAGGCGCGTTGGTGGTAGCCGTGCGAACGGCGGCACGTTTCTGGAAACTGGCGACCAGTTTGAGATTGGCCTGCAACTTGAAGCGTGGCGCGTCAGTACTGAGCGCCAGATCCCGCACGCGGATCATGGAACTCCCCGCCCCGAGCCCGTAAAGAAAGTTCACCAGTTGCGGCTCGTCGGCAACCACAGTAACCGCCTGGGCGCGCTCGGAAAAAAACTGGTTGGTCGTGGCGGTCTGGCGAATGGTAGTGCTGACGGTGATATTGACGCCGCTCTCCGCCGCCTCCGTGGTGATGGCCCGGTTGAATTCATTCTCCTGATCTTCGGGCGGCACGAAGGCGTCTTGTTTCTCAATTTCCTTGAGTTTGGGTTGTAATGCTTCCGATTTATCGACCACGGCCTTGCGGTCATCCAGGGTTTTGTTGGCTTTGGCGAGGCGGCCTTTCATCTCGTCCCAGTCCTTGAACCGGGGCCAGACGAAAAGCAGATTGATGACGAAGAAGATGACGATCATTACGGCGATGACAAATCGCCGTTCCGTGGAATTGAGGCGCGCAAAGAATTCTTTCATCGGGCCTCCGTTCGTTTGAGATCCAGCACAAAGCTCCACGAGCGGGTGGTGCCGCCGGCGTTGAGCTGGTTGCGGAACGCATTGTCTCGGGAAGTATCGAACAACGGCTGGCCATTGAGGGTGGCCTTGCGCATCTGTTCCAGGAAATCAAGCACTTGCTTGGAATCGTCCGCCGGCGCGGTGCCGCTAAGGGTCAGTTTCCGGCCATCGTTGAAAGTAAAACGGTCCAGGCTAAGCGATTCGGGCATGATTTCAGCAACGGTTTTCCAACAATCCAACGCGGCAAATTTCAATTCCTGCCGTTCTTTCAACACGTTGTAACGCGCCGTCAGTTGCATGGCGTTGGTGTAGGTCTGGCTTTGCGCTTTGACCTGGCCTTCCACCCGGCTCACGCGAAAATTCTGCACGCCCAGCGCCGCAAAATATATAAGGATGATCAGCGCATAAACTGCGGCGATGGCGCCAAGCCCGCGCAGCCAGAGGCGATCCACGAATTGCTGCCGATAACGTGTGGAAAACTCGGGGGGCAACAGGTTTGCCTTGGGGCTGGCCTTGGTGGCGCGTTTCGCGGTCAACGCCGCGAGTTCGCCGGGGGCGATTGGCACGGTCAGTTCCACGGGTTCTGACAGACCTTCGCGCAAGGGCGATTCCCATTCCTGCGCGGCGGCGGCATCCGCCACCAAATGCCAGATGGGCGGCGCCGTTAACCAGCCGTCCATCTCACCCGACCACATGATGTGACCCAGCTCCTCGCGTAAAACGGCTGCGGAATCGCCAGTTGATGGCAACGAAATAAAATTCAGCGATTGTAACGCGCCGCCATACCACCAGGCCACCAGCGCCGTTCTCGGATTGCCGGCCGCGCCGGGATAAATCCAGGCCCCATCCTCGTTTACGACCGTGGCTTGGATCTGATCCAGCAGCGGCAATTCGATCCGGTCGGCCAAGAAGCCTTCCCCCTCCAGATGGCCGAGAAATTCTTCCACGACCTTGCGTTCCGCAATGACGACGACGAGGGTTTGCAGTCCATTCATCGTTTGCGGCATGGGCTGGACGGTCCACACCGCTTGCGCCACGGCAATGGGAGAGAGCTTCTCCATCTGCAACTCCACCATCGAGATCGTCTCGTCGAGACTCCCGGGCGGCAGATGAACGACGCGAAGAAAAACGCTTCCGGCTGGCAGCCAGGCGACATTTAACCGGGGCTGCCAGAGGGACCGCCAGGATTGTTGGACGAAATTTGGATTGAGCGTTTCCCCCGGTTGCGCAGTCTGGGCGCGGTGCAGCGAGAATTGCCCGTTGCGCGCATCGAACTGCCACAGCCGGCGCGTGCTATCGCCAGTCTGAAGTACGTTGCAAGAATGCCAGCGAGCCATGTTATTGGGTGCGTTGGAGAATCTGGGTGTGCTCGCCTTCCATCAGCGAGTCGAGGTGTTCTTCGATCTGCGTAACCCGCAGCACTTCTTCGATGGTGGTGATTCCCGCTTTGACTTTGTTCCAGCCGTCCACGCGCAAGGTGCGCATCCCGAGCTCCATGGCTCGCGCCGCGATGGTCGAGGACGCCGCGCGGGAGAGAATCAAGGGGCGGATTTGTTCATTTAGGACGAGTAATTCGTAAATCGCGAGCCGGCCTTGGTAGCCCAGTTGGCGACATTCTTCGCAGCCGGCCCCGCGCATGAATTTCTTTCCAGCACAGTGGGATCCGAAGCTTGGAATTCACGTGACTTGAAGTCGCGGC
>JADMIO010932607.1_pt1 | contig 58061 bp, 39 predicted proteins | sample 8958161 | NCBI WGS metagenome assembly JADMIO01 (sample SAMN16585339, study PRJNA669376) | soil metagenome | isolation source: Crop rotation soil | place: USA: Cullars Rotation, Alabama | collected 2011
GCCGCGACTTCAAGTCACGTGAATTCCAAGCTTCGGATCCCACTGTGCTGGAAAGAGTCCGTTTCCGTGTACCCAACCCCATTCCGTTATCCATACCGGTTTGTTAGAACCGGCGATGATATTAGTAATAGAAGTTTTGGTTGTGGTCACTGTACGCGTTGTCAAATAAATGTGGAATATTTCTCCATCATAACCACCCCAGTTCCGGATCGTGCTATTCCATGTTTTACCACGATCATGAAAAGGCTGATCCATCGTTACACCGAACAGCGGATAAATTCCCGCTGCGCGTACTGCATTGATCACCTTCTGACAAAGCGTAACATACCGGCCGGCGCTTGCCGTAACCGTCGAAATAAATTTAGCTTTGCTGGTTAGGAAGAGATTGGGGTTACCTGAATTAACTCCTGTGATCTCAGAATAAATCGGTATTTCATTACCCAGTTCGACGTATTTAGGATTTAAAATTTTTACTGCAGTAACGATATTCTGTATCCAATAGGCTTCATTATCCGGATCCACCAGTGCTGTATACAGATTCGCTACAAAGGCTGTTTGAGCGCCAATATCTTTGGAAAGTCGAACCTGGTTATAAATATAATTATCTCCGGTCTCTTTGGGATATCCATACCCGGGCTTCGTCACATCGTATCCGTTGGCAATATTTCCGCCGGGAAAACGCAATACTTTTGGATTAAGTGCTTTTATCTGGTTGAGAACACTGACAGAAGGATAATAATTGGTAGCACTGAAGTTTCCAAAGAACCAGGGGTTATTATACCCTTTAACCTGCGCTTTGGTTAATAGCGATACGACTATGAATAATAAGAAAAATATTTTTTTCATGACGGGCCTTTATATTTTAAGAAATGAAAAGAAAAACTGGATAATACAAATGTAAGGCCGGAATTGCTCCGGCTGTTTCTTCATTAACTTATGTTATATATGTCACATCATTATTTTGTTTAAATATTCTATAAAACGGATCTTTATTTGATCTATGCAAAACGCATAATAAAAAAACCTCCCTGGATGGGAGGCTTTTATTATAAAGAAAAAAATCTGCTATGGTAAACCGGTCACTTTTACATCGTCTACTTCAAAGGTCGTAGCCGGTGCTGTGCCAACATATTTAAATGCAATGTAGACATTGCCGCTATAGCTGCTCAGGTCAACTGCTCCGGAAGAAACAAAGCTGCCAAAACCACTTCCCGGGCCTGTGGCAATTGTTGCCGGTAAGGTCGTCCATGTAAATGATTGCGGGCTGGTGCTGCTACCGTCATAATTTGTAGAGATCAGTGCAGTAAACGTTGCATTGCCATTATCAAATCCCGCTGCCGATGTAAACGTCAGCGTTTTTGTAGTAGCGCCAGCTAAACTGATAGCCGGTGTGATCAGCCATTGTGTCGAAGGATTGCCATTGCTGATACTGAACATATCTGCTTTAACACAAACCACTGAAGAAAACTTAGCCACTTTAAATCTATTCGGTCCGACCTCGTTGATGTTTTGCCATCCACTTAAGCTTAAAACCGTATTGTTAGATGCTGTAATGCCATTAAAGTTTTCTTCAAAAAGTATGAGTGCATTCGGATCAGATCCATCGCAACGGATACCCATCATGTCTACGTCTGTTGTATCGCGGATCGTGATCTGCGGATCGCTGTTATAAACCGAATAAACACCGATGATCGTACCATTTCCTCTTGGTGTTTTCTTATTTGCAAAATTCGAAAAGTTGCTGGAACGAACTTCTACTTCATCGCCAAAGCAATTGGTTAAGAAACGGCTTAAAGATTGCTGGTTCACAATATCCGCCCACGGCTTACCGGCATCCGCATCGGTAAATTCCACGTCTTCCAGTTTTACCAAACGGCTTTGATAAGAATCATCGAGGTCATCTATTTCCACGGTTTGGATCAATGGTGTCACATCATTACCGGTTGGCCCTTTTATAATATGTGCTGTAACCAATGCATCCGGGATATTCCCTACTGCCGGCTGGCCCTGTGAAACATCGACAAAACCTCCCAGTTGCAGGAAATTATGATACGTTCCCAAAACCAATCCCTGGCATTTTATATAGATTAGCCTGCCAACGGGGAAATCGGTATATAAGACACTTCTGTCTATCAACACAGTGATTCCTGCAGTTCCGTCATCGATCACGATCTGCTGGTAAAGATTACCGCTTCTGTCATCCGCAACGACAATACCTTTTATCGTTACATCGCCGGAAATTGTATGCGGTACTCCACCCGGAAAGGAATCGCGTAAGGCCTGGATAGTAATGGTAGGAAGATTCGGGTCCGGCGTTTCGTGCGGCGGCTCATCGAAATTCTCGTTTTTACAGGATATCATCGTCAGGGAAGCAATGGCCATCACTGCTACGAAGAATCTTTTAATTGCTGTTGTCATCATTATTAAGTTATAAGTTAATAGTTATTGAGTTATATTATTACATTCTAAACGTCAAATTCAGGAAGAAGTTGATCCCGTATGCATAAGCATATTTGCTTGGGAATTTTTCCGGGTTCCTGTTTTCGTAATCGAACCGCAATTGCTCACGCCCGCTTACGATAAATTTTTTATTATTCGTAACATTGCTGATACCAGTGTTCAACACGAGATACATATTTCCGCTTTTCATCTTTTTAAATGTCGATTTCAATCTCCAGGAATATCCTCCGGAAAGATCCAAACTCCACTGCCCTTTCGGGTTGAGGCGTTCCTGGTCTACGATAGCGTTCCATTGATCAGACTGGTAAGGAACGGCATCGGTTGCGCGTATCGTGCGGTGTGTCGGTGCAATTTCTGAAAAAATGCGGTCAAAGAAATTGACGTTCATGCTGATATACCAGAATTTTTTGGAACGATAATTCAATCCTAATGTATATGCCTGCTGCGGTGTATTCGCCACATAGAAATTTTTGCTATAAATTGTTTCCTGCTCATAGAAGTTAGGATCAGCATCAATGGTCAAGGTTCCTGTCTGGCGGCTGGTATAATAATATTTTCCGACTGCAGCTACCAAACTCGCGCTTAAGCCTTTGTACAAATAAGCCTCTACACCCAATTCTCCGCCATAGTGTATACGGTCAACATTCGTCAACGTATAATTTCCGAGTGAGTTGTAGAAATCATCATAATAGATCAGTGAATTGCTGCCATCCTGGAAGCTCGTGAAATAACCGGTTGCGCGCAGTTTCACTCTTGGTGAGTTTAAGATATAACCCAATTCCACCGAGCCGATCTTTTCGCTGCCTACATCGATGGAGCTGTTTGTATTTCTTGGTGAGATAAAGATATTATCCCAATAAGGAGCACGTGTACGATAAACACCATTGGTAAAAATGTAATTGCGGCCATTGATCTTATACGTCAATCCCGCTTTAGCGGCATAATTAAAATAAGAATACTTGGTCGACTGTCCTTCTGAATTAGTTGGATTCAATCCATTTTTATAGTGGCCTTCGCGCCATTGCATGGTATTTAATAATTCACCGGCTACATAAAAATCGATATGATCGAATTTCATCATCGCTTGTCCCCATGCACTTATTTTATGAATGACAGCATCGTAATTGTATCCATATTTATCGCCTTCATACACCACACGGTTCGGATGATTCAGGTCATTCTGCGCAGCTGACGGGTTACTCAAAGAATCACTTTCCGTGAATTCATCGATATCGACATAGTAATCGCTGCCCAACAGATCTTTTACGCGTTTGAAATAATTTGTTTTTTGGAATTGATAGGTAATGCCTGCCGTAACTTCCACTTTCTTTTTGGTCGATAAATTATACACCGAATTCAAATTGAAACGCTGGTGTTTTTGTACATCATCACGTAAAATATAAACCGCGCGCTTACCGGTAACATTATTACCTGAAACACCATCCACGTCATTAATCGTTGTCGCAGCTTCATTGTCATTCGCCTCATAAATTCCTTCCCAATCCACCTGCGAAATAGACGGATCGTTCTGCCATGCAGCGATCAATTCGTTTCTCAGGTCTTCCTGGCTGGAATCGCTGTAATAGCTCGGCAAATAACGATAGTAGTCTGGACGCGGATCCAACCCGTTGTAACGGTCAAAACCGGATAGTGTTCTTTCTCCGAATGAATAACCTAATGCTGTTATTAAATTCGAGCGGTCATTGGGTTTATAATCATGCGTTAAGATCATGACCGGCTGATGACGGTATTCCACGCGTGCACTGCGGATCTTTCCATTCTGATAGCCCCAGTTCGGGTTATAATAAACATCTCCTGTCAGGTCGATCGCTTCCTGTACCACAGGTGAAGTTTTTCCTTGTTTGATAGGAACGCCGAATGCCGTTAATGCTAAAGATTGTTTGGCAAATATTTTTTCGATCGAAGCGAAATAAGAAAGGCTTTGCATATAAGTTCCTTTCACATAGCCTTGTTTGGCATAGCGGCCGAAGAACGATGCAGAAAATGACCAGCCTTTTTTTGTAATGCCGGAACCCCATGTCAAACCACCGCGAAAATCATATGTCCTGTTAGAGGTTCCAACAGTGACCGATAATTGTTTGCGTTGTTTGGAAGCGCGTGAGTCAATGCTGTAAACACCACCGATCGTTCCGAAAGAATACGGCGTAGGCCTCATGCCTTCTGAATTATCGCGGCCACGCACCACATCGTTCAAGCTGCTCCATAAGTTATAAGAAGAAAATCCATTGTCGATGTATTCCGTTGGAATGCCGTTCATATAGGTTTCAAAGAAATCATTGTCGTAACCTCTTATCTTAAAACGGGAAATGCTGAATGAAAATGTCGCAGCGGAAAGAAACGGGTCGCGTCCGGCAGTCAGCACAGATGATACACCCTGGTCTGCTGCACCTTCATCATTCGACTCTATATCTTCTATGGTAACGGTCGGAGCTTCATCTACTACTTTCGCTGAATCCGAGTTGGTAGCTAATGTGTCTTGCCGGGTAAATGATTTCGCTGATAAGTAAAAAGGTAAAATAAAACAGACTAATAGAACCCCTAATTTTTTAGTCATAAAATTTGGTATTGAATTTGATTATTAAAGTTAACTTTGAGCAAAATTAGGGATAAAAAGACGAACAAACACTATTCAGCCTTCTATCTTATCCACAAAAAAAGATATTGGGGCGTATCAAATATCAGCATGAAAAAAATTTATACATATCTCGTTTTCAGTATTTTAAGTATTGGCGTTTATAGCCAGGCTACACAGTACAAAGTAACAGCCATGGGTTTCTATAACCTCGAGAATTTTTACGACACAATAGACCAGCCCAATGTAGACGATGCGGAGTTCACACCCAACGGAACACATCATTATAACGGCGCTATTTTCCGGGATAAAGTAGATCACCTGGCAGAAGTATTATCACAGATCGCTACGGATGTTACACCGGATGGATTAGCATTTTTCGGTTGTGCGGAAATTGAAAATAAAAGCGTCCTCGAAACATTGGCCAATCACCCGAAATTAAAATCGAGGAATTACCAGATCGTGCATTACGATGGCCCGGATGTCCGTGGGGTAGATTGTGGCTTTATGTATAACCCGAAATATTTTAAAGTTCTTGACAGCAGATCGATCCGCGTCAATTTGCAGGAAGTAATAAAAGACTGGAGACCGACACGCGATGTATTATTTGTGAAAGGCTTGATGAACGGAACCGATACGGTTTTTGTTTTTGTTAATCACTGGCCCTCCCGTCGCGGCGGAACAGAATCTACAGCTCCTCTTCGCGAATTTGCTGCAGGCGTTGGAAAACATATCATCGATTCATTGATGGCCATTAATCCAAATGCAAAAGTGATCGATATGGGTGACTTAAATGACAACCCAACCGATCCGAGTATGGTAAAAGTTTTAGCCTGTGCAGACAAGCGCGATAAGACCAAACCCGGCGGCATGTATAATCCATGGGTTGACTTCTTTAAAAAAGGGATCGGAACTTTGGGATATAATGATTCATGGAGCTTATTCGACCAGATCGTATTTTCTTACGGCTGGCTAAGTGAGAACCAGAGCGGTTACTTCTTAAAAAGCGCGCATATCTTCAATAAGGAATATATGGTACAAAAAACGGGTAAGTACAAAGGCTACCCGAAACGCACCTGGGATTTCAACTTATACAATGCGGGCTATAGCGACCACTTTCCTACGTATGTATACCTGCTGAAGAAAGTAAATTAAGACTTATTTGAAATTCTTCCACATCATGCTCTCCATCGGTTTCGGCGAGCGGGCATTGTATTTAGCAGAAGTCTTTTTATTGTATGCATTCCCGATCTCTCCTTCTACCACAAAATAGATGAGCTGCCCCACCGGCATTCCGGGATATACGCGCACCGGTTGTATACAGGAAATTTCCAGGGTCCAGTAATTGCAAAAGCCCACATCGCCTTTTCCTGCTGTGGCATGGATATCGATACCCAAACGGCCTATGCTGGATTTACCTTCCAGGAATGGCACGTGTGCATGTGTTTCGGTGTATTCTTCCGTCACGCCGAGATAAAGCGTTCCGGGGATCAAAACAAAACCTTCATCCGGGAGCTCAAAATATTTTACTTTGTTGTGATGTTTCGCGTCTATTTCATGATTCTCATAGGTAGCGAGATATTTTCCCAGGTGTACGTCATACGAATTGGTGCCCAGGCATTCTTTTCTAAAAGGCTCGACCATAATGGTGCCTTTCTCCATTTCTTCCAAAATGCGTTTATCGGATAAGATCATGGGACAAAAGTAAAAAAAATATCCCGGTACAGAAAACCGCACCGGGACGTGAATAGAATTATGAAAGAGAGTTTTTTAGGCCATCTGGTTCTCCACGAGCTTATAACCTTGTCCGTGGATATTCAGTATTTGTAAGGTTTCATCCTCTTTGAGGTACTTGCGTATCTTAGAGATGAATACATCCATGCTTCTTGCAGTAAAATAGCTATCATCCTGCCAAACATGTTTTAACGCTACTTCGCGCTCGAGTATCTGATTCTTTTTCTCAAAAAAGAGGCGCAGTAATTCGTTTTCTTTTGTAGTCAGGCGGATCTCGTTGCCTTTTACATACAGCTTGTGATTCTTATAATCCAGTTTGCTGTCACCGGCTTCGTAAACATCCTGTGCCGGTTTCACTTCCTGTTTTTCAGTTCTGCGCAGGATCGCGTTCATTTTCAGTTCCAGGATCTCCATGCTGAACGGCTTGGTGATATAATCATCCGCGCCGATCGTCAATCCTTTGATCTTATCTTCTTTCAGCGATTTTGCCGTCAGGAAGATGATCGGAATTTCCTGGTTGTCCTGGCGTATCTCTTCCGCTACGGTGAAGCCGTCTTTTTTCGGCATCATCACATCGAGTAAAACGATGTCGTAGGTATTTTTGCGGAAAGCGAATAATCCTTCAACGCCGTCGCGTTTCAGATCTACTTCGAAGTTTTTATGCTTCAGGTATTCTTGTAGCAGCATGCCCAGGTTTGGGTCGTCTTCTACTAACAGTACTTTTTTTGTTGTTGTCATGGTGGTTTAATTTATCGGTAATTGTATTATAAATTTTGATCCTTCTTTTTGTTTGCTTTCTACCCATATCTTCCCGTTGTGGGCCTCAACGATAGTTTGAACGTAACTAAGACCGAGTCCGAAGCCTTTTACATCGTGCACATTTCCCTTCCCTACTCTGTAAAATTTTTCAAATATTTTTTGCTGGTCGTCCTTGCTCAGTCCTATTCCATTATCTATAACTTCAATTTGTATGCCGAGTGATATGTTAAAAGTGTTAATTTTTATTAACGGGACCTTATCATTATACTTGATGGCGTTGTCGATCAGGTTATTGATGACATTGGTAAAATGCATCTCATCGACCTTAATAACATCATTCTCAGCGTTTAAGTTCAATTCTACCGTGCCATTTATCTCCTCCAGGATCAGTTGAAAGCGTTTTGCGGCCCCCTCGATAATAGAATGGATATCCCGGTCTTCCAGGTTGAGCTGGAGCTCCCCTTTTTCGAAACGGGCTATCTGGAGCACACTTTCGACATGGTTGGCCAGGCGCTTATTCTCTTCAAAAATGATATTGGCGTACTTATTCCGGTTGCCCTGCTCGGAAGAAATGGTGTTGTCTTTGAGCATTTCGCTGGCAATGGAGATGGTAGCGATCGGCGTTTTCAATTCATGCGTCATGTTATTGATGAAGTCCGTTTTCATATCCGACAATTTTTTCTGCCGGAAGATGATCTGGAAAGCGAGAATGAATGCCAGAACCGTCATCATAAAAAATACGGTGGAGCTTAATATAAGCGGCCACATAGAAGCATAGAGATAGGTCTTCAGATCGGGAAATAATAATTTCAAAGTTTTATTTTCTGCGTAAAAGCTGCGTTGGAATAAATTGATGGAATATTTGGAATGATACAGATCGGCCAGCGGCGTAGATTTGGATATCAATACAAAATTATTCGGGGCAAATTCCGTAATGCCATATTTTGCTTTGGTCTTGATACCTCGTCGTTCCAGGCAATCATAAATGATCTCTTTTAATTTACCGGTATCTAATAATTCATTGATCGGTTGAAGGCTGACCATTTGCCGCGCCATCAGCTCCTGCAAATTATCGATCTCTATCGGCAGCGATTGTTTGATCTTATCGTCATACTCCGGCATGATCTCCGACGATTCATTTTCATCGATCTCTTCGTGTTTATAAGAGATGATCGAATCGTTTTTTATCAGAAACTCTCTTCCCTCGCCAGTCGAATCAAAATAATGGACCAGCATACCCGAACCGGGAGCTGTGTGGATGTGAAAATTCTTGCTGTTGGTGGAGCTGGGAAATACTTTCGAAATGATCGGATGCAGGCTGATGTCTTCAATACGCACCGACATATCGTTCATGGCATCAAAAACTGCTTTATCAAAATCCTGTTCCCTGGATTTCACGGCGCTTTTCAGCCAGAAGATCTGGATGACGCCTATGCCGATCAGACCGAGGAAAAGCAGTATGGATGTTATGAAAATGAGTTTCTTGTCCACCGTTTAAAATTAAGGCAAAACCCAAGTCAAAAAGTTAATTTAACAATTCTTAACCGATTAATATGTTGATTGGTTTGCATTGGTTAAGAATCCTATATAAAAGTTTTCCTTTCGGGAATTTTGTACCTTTAAACCATGTTTTTGAGGGCGTTTTATATTGTGTTTTTCTCGGGTTTAGCTTGTTATGCCTGTCATTCTGAACAAGCTCCTGTAGAAAAAGCTAAGTTATTTGAAAGCCTGGCTATTCATTCCGATACGACGCTTTCCTTTGCCGCTTATTTCCCGGCTTCTGTAGATGATATTCGAACTGCCAATTGTATTATTTTTTTTGACCCAATGGGCAGCGGCATTTTTCCTGTTGAACTCTATAAAAATTTAGCGGAGCAATACCAGGTCATCCTGATCGGCAATAACAATTCCAGGAACGGCATGGATTTTAATTCCATCATGATGAATTTTCAACCCTTGCTTGCCGAACTGAAAGACCGCTATCACATACCTGCTGAAAATATTACACTCTGGGGATTTTCCGGCGGCGCGAAAGCCGCGATGTATGCTACTGATCTGTTGAGCGAGCTGAACAAGGTTATTTATGGCGGCGCTTTTTACCCGGTTTATTCCAAAAAGAAAATACTGGGATTTGCGGGAACACAGGATATGAATTATTCGGAACTGAGTGGCTATAACCTCGAACAGCAAACGAATAAGGATCATTTACAGATCGAATTTGACGGTAAGCACAAATGGCCTGATACGCTTACCGCAGAAAATGCATTTACCTGGTTGAAATTATCGAAAGAAGAAAGTAATTCTGCGTTGATCAAAGACTATACAGAAAAATTCAAAAAAGAATATACTGATCGGTTAAATCAAAAACAATATTACCGGGCGAATAATACGCTGGACAAAGCCATTTTTATGCTGAAAGACAAAACGAATGTGTCTTATTTTCAAAATGAACAAAACACCCTGAAACAAACCGGCGAATACAAAAAAGAAAGCGCCAAACGAAGCTCGGTGCAACAGGAAGAACAAGACTTAAAGGGATATTACGCGCAACAATTCTTTACGCAAAAAGCGGATTGGTGGAAAGATGAGATCAAAAAACTGAATGAATCCTCCAATCCCATGCACCAGCGGCTCGTGGCTTTTTTTTCTTTGTCTGCCTATAGTTTATCTAATAGCGCGTTGCGGAACAACGACTTGACCTCCGCAGAAAAGATCCTGACGATCTATCAATTGGCCGACCCGACCAACACCGAACAGGCTTTTCTGCGTGCAGTATTATATGCCCGGCAGAACAATCTTGTGAAAAGTAAATTGGCTTTAGAAGAATTAAGAAAAATGGGATTCACGAACTGGCAGCGTGTAAAAGAAAATCCGTATTTGAAATTTTATACTGATTACTAAACCTGTACACCAACAGTCTTTTTCGCCTCTGCTAACTTCTGATCTACCTGGCCGGTAAGGAAGTGGTAATACATGATAAAATCAGAAGCAAAACTAAAACCGGGATATTGGAAAGTGGCCGGTTTATTTTTTTCAAACACAAAATGCCCAATCCATGCGAAGCCGTAACCCACAACCGGGATGAGCAATAATTTCCACCAGTCAAAATCGATGACCATCCAAACTGCAATAGCCAGGATCAAGGTTGTTCCGACATAGTGAAACAAACGGCAGGTCGGATCGGAGTGCTCCGTTAAATAATACGGATAAAAGTCTTTTAAAGTCTGATACTTCTTTTCCATGATGAAGATTTGATACCTAAATATAGCAAAACTACCCGATATCCTATTTACTTTGGATAAGTTAGTTGATAATGAATTCTTTGGATGTAATTAAGCTGTGCAAGCTATCCGCAACAACGCGGTTTATTTTTTTACTCGGATGTCCATCCAACAGGTTCACACCTCTCGCTGATTGGGAAAACTGTTTAAAGATCGGCGTAGTATTCAGAAAATATAAATTCTTATTGGGTTTCAAATGGCTGATAATATTTTTATTGACATGGGTATCCGTCCAGTCGATGAGGCCATCACTATGTTCCGGGAAAGTAAGAATGATCAATTTGGATTGCATGGAATCGATCACATAATCCGCCAGGCTCTGCAGATCGGCCAAATGCTTATTGAAAATTGCTGTATCCGTGTATTCTTTATATTGAAGCGCCAGGTTATTCCCTTTATTTTTCTTTTTTTGAATTTTGGCATATTGTCCCAGTTTAAATAAATGATAGAACATATCCCCTAACACAGAATTCCTGGAATTTTCATATAAAAAGATGGTAAATGCCGACTCCGCCTGCTGATAAGTTTTGGCGTATCCTTCATCCGGGGGCACCACATCTTCAATATCGTTCACCACGTGAGAAAGAATAACGATCTTTGGATCCCATGGAAATTGTTTGATCAGCTTTAATTCTTTTTGTGTTCCAAAACCATTGTACCCGGCATTCACCATGAAATATTTATTCTTCAGCGATCTTTCCAAAAGATTAGATGTCCGGTCTGCTGTATCTTTTATACCATGTCCCGCCACATAGGAATCGCCAACATCCAGTATGATACCCCGGCCCTCTAATTGCTTTAAATTATAATCCTTGTCGCGGAAACCATAATGATTGCGGTTCCAGTATTTTTTAAACCAGATGTTTGCTACAAATGCTTCTGTATTTCCCTGGCTGCATGGATATAAGGAAAACCACAACTCACCGGAGTAGAAAAAAATAACCAGCCATATCAAAACATTCAATGGCCAGTTGATCCATTTTTGTTTGACCAGTTTATTCATAAAAAACAACGCAGCCAAAGTCAACAAGATCAATGCAGCTAATTTCCAGCAACGGTAATGCAACAGGTCAAAAAAAATCTCTTTATTGTTGGTGCTGAGCAGATCGTCCATCCCAGAAAAAATGGTGAGGTGCAAGAAGAAAACGCCCAGCAGTATAAATGCCTGGATCGCGATCCAGTCAAAGCAAATACGCTTTCTGTTTACCGGTGTAATTTCCTGAGCGGGTACAACTTTTTTAACCGCGATCTTTTTTTTGTTTTGTTTGCTCATTTAAGAACCTAAATATACATAACACGCTCATAAAATCAACCCTTCTTTTACTTTCCGAAATCCTGTTATCTTCGTCTTATGCAATTTCGGAGTAAGGCCTATTTTCAAATGCATACCGCCACTTTTTTGTGGGGTATTACTGCTATATTGGGAAAGGTCATTACACTCGATGCTTTTCCGCTGATCTGGTTCCGCATGCTGTTGGTTACAGTCGGCATGCTGTTCTTTCCTTCCATTTATCAGCAATTGCGTTTACTCACAAGGAAAGACTATATCGCGCTTGGCGGTATCGGTATTATGATCGCCATACACTGGCTTTGCTGGTACGGCTCTATCAAATATTCCAACGCATCGATAGCTGTGAGCTGTATCGCGGTGATCTCGTTTATCACATCGCTGATCGAGCCTGTGATCACCGGAACGCCATTTCGCAAGTCGAATTTATTTTTGGGAATCCTGGTGATTCCCGGCTTGCTGCTGATCAATCAATCCTTAGACCTGCATTATAAGTTTGGTTTTTTTCTTGGTTTAGTCGCCGCAGCGATGGCCGCCATTTTTTCGACGCTCAATAAAAAATACACTCAGCATATCGGGTCGTATGCTATTACGTTTACAGAGCTGAGTATAGGCTGGATATTTCTGTGTATTGTATTGCCATTTTATACCCACAACAATCCGGGTAGCTTTCACTGGCCGGATATGCACGACTGGTTTTATTTGTTTTTCCTGTCGTTCGTGTGCACGATCATTCCTTATAATTTATTTTTATTAGCCTTAAAAGTGAGTGACGCGTTTACGACCAGCCTGATCAATAATTTAGAACCTATATATGGCATCGTATTAGCAATGATCTTTTTGCATGAGAACAAAGAATTGAACTGGCAGTTTTATTTAGGAACGGGAATTATCGTAACAGCAGTTTTCCTGCATCCCGTATTGAACCGATCAAATTATAAAGCGCCACAATCCCTGTTGGATGAATTACATGAAAACCCTTAGACATTGCGATAATCACCCTTCGTCAGGCTCAGGGCGAATTTAAACACTCACCGCGACGACTTCTTCAATAGACGTTTTGATGATATCTACTGCTTCGCGCAATTGTTTTTCGTTGATGACCAATGGTGGCGCAAAACGAATAATATTTCCATGCGTCGGTTTGGCGAGCAAGCCATTATCGCGCATTTTTAAACAGATATTCCAGGCAATTTCGCCGGGGTTGTTCCAGGTATGTTCTTCGTGTTCACCGGTTTTAATTTCTATAGCATTCAGCAAACCTTTGCCACGTACTGCTTTCATGATAGGATGTCCGAAGTTGCGCAGTTCGCTTCTGAAGAGCTCTCCCATGGCGTCGGCATTCTCCGATAATTTTTCTTCTACAACAACTTTCAGTGATGCAATCGCTACTTTACATGCCATCGGGTTGCCACCAAAAGTAGAACCATGTTCTCCCGGCTTAATGGTCAGCATAATGTCATTATTTGCCAGCACTGCACTCACCGGCATCGTACCGCCACTCAATGCTTTTCCTAAGATCAAAATATCCGGTTTCACATTTTCGTGATCGCATGCCATCATTTTTCCCGTACGGGCAATCCCGGTTTGCACTTCATCAGCAACAAACAACACATTATATTTCGTACACAGTTCGCGCACTTTTATTAAGTAACCAGCATCCGGCACCACCACACCTGCTTCGCCTTGTATCGGCTCTACCATAAATGCTGCAACCGTCGGATCCTGCAATAAAGCTTCCAAAGCCGGTATATCATTATACGGCACTTTTTCTATGCCTGGTAAATACGGGCCATAGCCTCCATAAGAAGACGGATCGGAAGAAGAAGAAATGGCAGCCATCGTTCTTCCCCAGAAATTATTTTCGCAGACAATTATTTTTGCTTTGTAGCGCTCAATACCTTTCACATCGTATCCCCAACGGCGGGCTAATTTAAATGCCGTCTCTCCGCCTTCCACTCCGGTATTCATCGGCAGCACTTTATCATAGCCTAATAAGGAAGTGATATATTCTTCGTAGACGCCTAAAACATTATTGTGAAATGCACGGGAAGTCAGCGTCAGAATTTCTGACTGTTCCTGCATCGCCTTAATAATTTTAGGATGACAATGTCCCTGGTTAACGGCGGAATAAGCAGATAGAAAATCATAGTATTGTTTGCCTTCTACATCCCAAACATGCACACCTTTTCCTTTTGCCAATACAACCGGCAGGGGGTGATAATTATGAGCACCGTGTTTGTCTTCGAGAGCAATCAACTGTTCGGAGGTTAAACCATTTTGCATAATGTCAATTTATTGGCAAATTTAACAAAATTTGCCCACTCCGTCAAAAGAGATTTAATGCAGGAAGTGCTTAAAAAATGCGAAATTTAGCGCCGAACATCGTTAAAAATGCAACTTACTTATACTGTACGATTTGCAGTACCGTGTACTCACTATATACAAGTAGAGATGCAGATCGCTGATTGCAGCGCATCTGAATTAAACCTAAAGATGCCCGTATGGATACCCGGCAGCTATCTCGTGCGAGAATTTGCACGTCATATCGATTTTGTAGAAGTACAAACTACTGACGGAAGCTTTCAACGCGTAAAAAAATTCAATAAGAATACCTGGACGATCAAAACAGAAGGCCAAAATACGGTTACCGTACGTTACCGGGTGTATTGTTTTGAATGGAGTGTCCGCACGAATTTTGTAGATGATGATCATGCTTTTTTAAACGGCGCTCCAACCTTTTTATATGTGGAAGGTTTTGAAAAAACGCCTGCTGAAATTCATATCCAGCCTCCTCCCATCTGGACACATATTTCAACGCCTTTACTTTCGAAAAACGGAGATCCGTGGATACGCGTTGCACAATCGGCAGATGAGCTCATTGACAGCCCGATCGAGATCGGCAACCACGCTTCTCATTTTTTTGAAACCAACGGCGTGCAGCATGAAGTAGCCTTGTATGGCGAAAGCAATTGTGCTATTCCCAAGTTACTGGAAGACCTCAAGGCCATCACGATCGAAGAAACAAAAATATTCGGATCGCATCCTTGCAAAAACTATTTATTTATCATTCATCACAGCGAAACCAGTTTTGGCGGACTGGAGCATATGCTTGCTTCTGTCAATCACATTACGCGCTGGGGATATAAAGAAAAAAAATACAAACAAGCCATCAGCTTGCTGGCCCACGAATATTTTCATTTATGGAATATAAAGCGGATCCGGCCGGCCGAGCTGACGGTTTATAATTACGATGAAGAAACGTACACCGAGTTGCTTTGGTTCTTTGAGGGTGTGACGAGTTATTATGACGACCTGGTTTGTTATCGCGCAGGTGTTTTCCCGCAGGAACAATACCTGGATATCGTAGCGGAAAACCTGAACCGCGTACTGAACACCCCTGGCGTGCAGGTCCAAACTTTAGCAGAAGCGAGCTTTGATACCTGGCTGAAATATTACCGGCAGAATGAGAACAGCAATAATTCGCAGATCAGCTATTATATCAAGGGCGGTGTCGTTGCTATGTTATTTGATTTTATGATCATGGATGCAACAGACGGTGAAAGATCGCTGGACAATGTGATGCGTGCTTTATATGAGAATTATTTAGCCGAGCCGGGCAAAGGCGTAACGGAATTGAGCTTGCTGGAAACTTTTCAAGCTGTTTCCGGAATTGACTTTCAGCCTTATTTTCAAAAATTCATTCATACAACAGAAGATATACAACCGGATATTTATTTTGAGTTATTGGGATTAAAATTAAACGACAAAAGTGATCCAAAACAATTTTATCTTGGCATGTCGACACAGCGAAAGGAAAACAAAGTATTTATTACCAAATTAGAGCGTGGATTCGGCGCTTATCTTTCCGGCTTAAATGTCAACGATGAGATCATCTCGATCGATGGATGTGAAGTCATGGAAGAATTTGAAAAAATATATGCCGGGAAGCAACCGGGCGATGTTTTACAACTGATCATTTCACGACAAGGTATCATGAAAGAAATAGCTGTTACGCTTACCCCCGACACGCGAAAAAATTACAAGATCAAACAGATGATCAACCCTTCGATAAAACAACAGCGGCTCTTAAAAAAATGGCTGCCGTTTTCCGTTTCGAATGCTGACCAAGCTGCTATCATCTGATCAGAATAAACATAAGATAACTTATTCCCATTCCTATCCTTTGTTAATTATAGATTTATACGAAGCGAATTATTTTTAAACATCTTTGCGAATATAAACGAACCAAATGGCCAAGCAAGCACTTAAAGTTGAAGCTGTAATTATCGGTACCGGTTTTGCCGGATTATGCATGGGCATAAAAATGAAACAGGCCGGCATGAATGATTTTGTTATCCTCGAAAAAGACGACAAAATCGGCGGAACCTGGTATGCCAATACATATCCCGGCGCTGAATGCGATGTGCACTCTCATTTGTATCAATATTCTTTTGAACCGAATCCAAACTGGAATAAAATGTTCGGATCGCAGGAAGAAATATTAGCCTATTGTAATCACTGTGCGGAAAAATACGGATTGATCCCGCATGTGCGTTTGAACTCTGCTGCGAATGGCCATACGTTTAATGAAGCGACCGGAACGTGGACCTTACAAACTTCAGACGGAAAAACATATGAAACAAAATATGTCATTTCAGGAGCCGGTGGCTTAAGCCGACCGTTATATCCGGACATTAAAGGGATCCAATCTTTTAAAGGCGCGATGTTTCATACCGCAAGATGGGATCATAATTTTGACATCAAAGGAAAACGGGTTGCTGTGATCGGCAGTGGAGCGAGCGCGATACAGGTCGTTCCCGCTATTGCACCGGAAGTAAAACACCTGACCTTATTCCAGCGCACGCCATCCTGGGTCATACCAAAACCAGACCGGGAAATTTCCGGTTTTGAAAAACGCATGTTCAAGGTTTTGCCATTTATGCAAAATGTATACCGCGGCGCTTTATTTGCCAGGAACGAGATCATGGCCGTTGGTTTCGTGGTAGATCACCGCATTTTAAAATTCGTGCAGCCCATCGCAGAAAAATATATTGAACGTTCTATTGTTGATCTAGTACTGCGTAAAAAAGTAACCCCCAATTATACGCTCGGATGCAAACGCATTTTATTGTCGAATGATTATTACCCGGCACTGAACCGCGAAAATGTTACCGTGCTTGACGAAGGTGTAACCGCCATCACTCCAAAAGGCATACGCACTTCCGATGGAAAAGAGCACGAATTTGATTGCATTGTTCTGGCGACCGGATTTCAGGCATCCGAAACGGTCATCCCTTTCCCAATACATGGCCTCGGAGGGAAAGAGATCAACGACACCTGGAAAACAACGGGTCCGGAAGCTTATTTAGGAACTGTTGTATCGGGTTTCCCGAATTCGTTTATGATCGTAGGACCGAATGTCGGTTTAGGTCATAGTTCTATGATCCTGATGATCGAGCACCAGGTACATTATATCATGGAATATCTGAAAGCTGCAAAAAAACTGCACGCGAAATATATGGATGTAAAGCCAGACGTGCAGAACGAATATAATATTGCTATTCAAAAGCGCTTAAACAAAGCCGTTTGGGGCGATAACGGCGGATGTACAAGCTGGTACAAAACGGCAGCCGGAAAAAATACCACGCTATGGCCGGGCTTTACTTTTGAATTTCGTGCAAAAACGCAATTCTTTAAGAAGAGTGATTATACTGTTGTTACAGATGAACCGGACAAAAAAACTGAGCCTCCAAAAAAGAAAAAGGAATTAGTGGAGAGTTGATAATTGAAAAGCCGTTGTGGCAAGCTAGTGTTATGTGTAGTTTTTTTTAGAAAAAATTAATTTTAGTATAGAATTCTTCAAAGACTTTAATATTCTTGTCATAAGTTCCAGGTGTTGCCATAAAATTTATGATATACCCAATTCCATTTTTGTAAACAAAATAGGATTTCCCCTTGTATTCCAAACCATTATTATCATGATATATTATTCGAGCATTTTCTGAGACAGAATCAGGCGCCATGTCAGTGTGAGTTGGATCTTTTCTAAAAACTTCATTCATCATTACATCTCCCCAAGATTTATAGTGCGACCTCTTATAAGCAGTTATTGAAATTGCATTTTCAATATCAGTTTTTTCCAGTTCACTATAGATTAGTGGAAGTCCCCAATCGGCAATTGCTTTTTGTTGAATTGTGTCATTTATTATTTGTCCATATAGTTCCCAGTCTTTTGGGACTTCTACTTTGAATCGATAAAAATCATTTTTATATTCTTGATTTTGGCCATGTGCTTGACAAATAAATGTCAGCGGCAAAATTATATAAATTATTATTCTTGGTAGCATTTTCAAAAAAAATTACACCTAACGGTTTCAGGCTTGGCGAAACGGCGATTTCGACAAGTTTTGAAGAATGAATTTAGCGAAAATGATTCTAAGTTGTCAATGTAAAGCCAGGAAAATGCAGCCGTTGCGACAAGCTAGTGTTAGTACCAGCACTTATCCTGTTTATTTTATTGAAAATGTATGGATAAAATCAAAGGCGCTTCCAATTCCAACACATTTATCATTGACAATAAGTTTACCTTTTAATTCATAACTGCCATTTTTCAAAGGCTTAAAATGAATATATTCATCAGAAAAGCTGGTATCTATTAATTGGACAAATGGAATTGGTATTTGATTTCTCGTTACTGACTCAATAGAAATTTTTTTATCTAAATTTTCAGAAGAAATATCATTAACAAATAAGACTTGAATAGTATAGTTTAAATTATTAGAAGCATTAACTGGTATTGCAACAACATGGCGCGTGTCTATTCCACAAATAACTCTTTCAATATAACTATGTATATGGTCTAATGCATTAATTTCGTTTAATATCAGATCGTTTTTTAACATTAATATTGTCAAATGCAAATGCTCTTTGGATTTATTATCGACATAATAATCATTATCAATAAATTTTTTATCGGAAAACGGTCCATCTTTTGAGATTATTTTTAGGCTGTCCAGGGTTTTTCTAAATTCATTTTTTAAATTTTTTATTTGATCAATTGAAATAGCCGGATTTGAATAAATTGAATCTGATAGTCTGTAATATTTTTTTGAAATATCATGGATGAGCATTCCTTTTTTATGATCTTGACTAAATCCAATACAATCTTTTGATAAAGCTTCATGATATTCATTAATTCTCTCATCCAGTATTGAATTTGTAAAAGAAATTGTGTTTTTATATGATTTCAAAATATCAGAACTTGACTTTTTATTTGAAGTACAGCCAAATAATACTCCAAAAATAAAAATTATAGTTATGTAGGATGATTTCATAATATTGGTGCTACGGTTTCGGGCTTTGCGTTGGTGGGCTTTTGAAACCGAAAACTGTCTGCCAGCACCAACGTTTATTAATTGCTCAAATGTTTCTATTTGCACTGCCCGCCAACTAACTCAAAACCCGTGTTATGGGCAGTTTTATAAATCGTCTGAATTAAAATCATGAAGAGACAATCCGTCATTTTTAAATACCGTACCAATTGTTGATTTGGTGGTATCTAGTTTAACAATCCAAATATAATACTTTTGATATTGTGATATATTCTTCAATTGATATTTTAGTGTTTTTGCAATTTTCTTTTGATTAGCTAAAGATGTATCATTATTTGAAGCCCCCATATCAACGTTTACAAGCCTAATAAGCATACAGATATCAAAAGTATCATCTATAGGTAATCTTGCTCCTTCAATACTTATGCTATCTGTTTTTAATATCTTGTTTATCGTTGCATAAACAGAATCGTTACTCACTTTAAATTGAGGTGGGTAGTTAGTGTTTGAAATATTAGTACAAGAAAATGTAATTATCAAAGATAGGATTACAGTCCACGGGATAATTTTCATATAATGTCCATTTAAATTGCACATAACTAGTGGATTGGCGCTATAAAATTACACATATACCGCTGTATTGGAGGGATAGGCGCAACTTTAGCTGTTTTATCCTGTGTAAGTAAGATACTCCAATTTTCTTTTTGTGCGAAGCCCCGGACAATTATTGTCCACGGCTGAACAATTTCTGCCCACGGCTGAACAATTATTGCCCACGCCCGAACAATTTCTGCCCACGCCAGAACAATTTTTGCCCACGGCTAAACAATTTCTGCCCACGTCTGAACAATTTCTGCCCACGCGAGAACAATCTTTGCCCACGGCTGAACAATTTCTGCCCACGCGCGGGCAATTTTGCAAACCTGGAGATCGTCATCCATGCGTCCTTTTTTTTAACTAGAATTTCACAAATTCAACATTCGTGCATTACTTGTATTAGCGGCAGACAGCGGAATGCCTATTTTTGTGGCAAACAACCATTTATGAAAACTCTCCGGATCATTATCCTAACCCTGCTGCTTGCAGCTCTATCGCATTTTTCCCGTTCCCAGAATTTCCTCGGCGCGCATTATTCGCCTTACGACGCGATCCTTTCGGGCAATACCAACCCTGCCCTGCCCGCTGCCTGCAGAATGAGATGGCAAGTGAATTTATTCGGCGTCAGCATGAACCTCGACAATAATTATTTCGCCATCGACGGCAAGATCCGGGACGTGGCTTCCGATTTTGATAAAGAAACTTCTTTTACGCAGATACTGGACGGCAAACGCAAAAACTTTCACCTCGGAACAGAAATACTGGGCCCGGGTGGTTTTTTCAAAATAAAAAATAATGCGATCACGATCGGCACCAAAATGAAGGCGGTCGGTACGCTGAATGATTTCAATGAAGACCTGGTGTATTCTATGTACAACAATTTTGAAGATATCTTACAATGGCTGCCAAATTTCTCCGATGAACGCGCTGCCGGCGGTGTGATCGCATACCATGAGATCTATGCCGGATATTCCCGTACGATCAATATCAATGATCAACATAAGATACATGTAGGCGCCAACGTCGGGATACTAACCAATTTGTTGAACGCCCAGTTTACGGTAAACAACCTGGATTTTAATAAGGTTTACGGAGGCATTGCCGACAGTTCGATCAATGTGGGCAAGACGCAGTTTGACTTTTTTGTAGATGATAAAATTGATGACGGCTATCATTATAAATTCGGCATCAATGGTTTTGGCGTGGATGTAGGCGCCGTGTATGAATGGAAACGCGGGGAAAATCTGGATGATCATTTTTTATTAGCTGGAATATCCTTTAATGATATCGGTTTTACCAAATACAACCTGGGCAAGAACAGCCGCAGCTTTATCGGCAACAACCGCGATATACCTGCTGAACATCTGGTGGACGGAAGCGGCGAAACCAATAATCTCGACCAGGTTCTGGACTCATTGGGTACGCGTACCGTTCCAACCGGCAAGAAAAAAATATTGCTGCCCACGACGATCAATGCGTTTGCCGATGTGCGCGTGGTGAAGTTTTTCTATGTCAACACCAATTTTGAATTCAATATCTATTCATTCAAGAAAGGAAGCGCGAAAGCCAATATGCCGACAGACATCACGGTTACGCCTCGTTTTGAAATGAAGATATTCTCTGCTTTCCTGCCTTTGAACTGGAATAAGTATAATGGCTTTAGCGCGGGTGTTGGCTTTCGTGTGGCACAGTTTACTATGGGATCCCGAAACCTGATCACTGCGTTTGTCCGTCATCACTTTACCGGTCTCGATTTTTACCTGAATATCGGGTTCGGGAAGAGCGGTAAATCCAAAAAAGACAAGGATAAATCCGAAGAAACACCTACCGAAGAATCGTGATAAATAGTGATAATTACTACGCGATTTGTTAAAAAAATTCTAAAAAACGTTGTGTTTCAACGCATTAACAAATATTAAACACCTGCCCGAGTTTATCTGTTGTATCTTTGATTCACGGTACAGACAAGAAGCAATTTTTAATGTACCCACCCAAAGCAGAAATAAACCAACCCGTTCGACCCTAAGAAACAAAAAAGCCCCTTGAAATTTAAAACACAAGGGAAAATGAAAAAAGTTGTCTTCTATCTGATCTGTATCTTACTTACTACCGCTACTATTGATGTTCAAGCTAAAAGCAGCAACAAGGGATATAAAAAATCCGGTTCAAACGTTTATAGCGGCAAGAAATTCAAAGGACACAAATGTCCGCCTAAACGTAAGATCATCAACGCGATCTACTATTAATCAACGTTTTAGTTGTTGAATGAATTCCCGGCATACATTGCCCGGGTTATTCGTTTTCATAAAGGTTTCGCCGATCAGGAACCCTTCAAATCCATATTTTTTGAATTCCAGCACATTTTCCGGGGAGGAAATGCCGCTTTCCGCTACCAGGGTAAAATCTGATTTTAGCTGTTGCGCCATATTGACGGAACGTTCCATATCTACTTCAAAGGTTTTTAAGTTGCGGTTATTGATGCCGACCATGTTCACTTTGTGATAGACATGATCCAGCTCTTCTTCGCCATGCAGTTCCAGTAAAACTTCCATGCCGAGGTTTTGAGCCAGGTCAGTAAATTGCTTTACTTCATTTTTTGTAAGGATAGATGCGATGAGCAATACGACATCCGCGCCGATTGAACGGGCTTCTATAAACTGGTATTCATCGATCATAAAATCTTTTCGAAGCAAAGGAATATTGACCTCACTCCGCACCCGGATAAGATCTTGTTTGCTTCCTCCAAAAAATTCTTCATCTGTCAATACTGAACTTCCCGCCACACTAGCAGCTTCATATCCTTTAACCACTTCAACCGGATCTGCCCGGTCATTCAATATGCCTTTACTTGGCGAACGGCGTTTAAATTCTGCAATGATACCTGTCCCAATTTCTATTATTCTATGATCAAGTGAAATGGTTGTTCGCGTAAAAAAATCAGCATGCTCCAATTCTTTTATGGGAATTGCTGCTTTAGAAGCTTTTACTTCTATTCGTTTTTGGATTACTATTTGTTCCAGGATGTTCATCATTATTTTTTTAACCACATAGGCACATAGATCACATAGTTATCATATTTTTTAACCACACAGGCACTTAGATTATAGTTATTATGAGCCTTGTATATCTTTTAACTTACTAAGACAGTTTAATGCATTTCCGCAAACCAAACTTTCGGCGGCTTGTTGCAGTGCAATTTCGATATCGATATTTTCATACAAGGAAATTCCCATGGCTGCGTTGGCAATAACCACATTATTTTGAGGTATTGTACCATTTCCTTCAAGTATATCCATAAATATTTTTGCATTCGATTCAACAGACTCTCCTCCGTGCAATGCCTTAGGATCAACAGGATCAAAACCCAACGCATGCGGTGTATAGATCACGTCTTTTTTCTTCGTAAAAATCCGCGCTTCTGCAGTCAGCGAAATTTCATCATAGCCATCGATGGCATGCACGATCGCAAAATTACTTGCTGTATGCGATAAAACATTTTTATACAGCTTGCCGATTGTTTCGTTGCTAACGCCGATCAATTGTGTATGCGGAAAACAAGGATTGACCAAAGGGCCAAGAATATTGAAGATCGTTTTCACCTGCATTTCCTTGCGGATATGAGCGACATGTTTCATAGCCGGGTGAAACAATGGCGCATGCAGAAAAGTAATATTCGCTTCTTCAAGCTGGCGCGACAATATATGAATATCATTCGTGAAGATCACACCCAAATGCTCGAGCACATTAGAAGAACCCGAAACAGAAGAAACACCATAATTACCATGTTTAGCTACTTTCACGCCTGCTCCCGCACAAACCAGCGCTGCCAGTGTCGAAATATTAAACGTATCCTTTCCATCTCCTCCTGTTCCTACTATGTCGAGTATATTTTTATAGGGAAATTCAATTTTTACGGCTAAGTCGAGCATGGCGTTCCGAAACCCGACCATTTCATCGGTTGTAGGCATGCGCATATTGTATACTGTCAAAAACGCCGCAACCTGCGCGTCGTTCTGGTTTCCGGATGCGATATCGGTTAATGCGAACTTTGCTTCGTCCTGCGTGAGCGCATTTCCTGTAAATAAATAGGATAGTAATTGTTTCATAGGTCCTTCTCTTCGTTCAGGATTAACATTTTTTTACCCAGTTTTCAATCATTTTCATTCCCTGAGGTGTCATGACGCTTTCGGGATGAAATTGTACAGCATGAATATTATAAGTATCGTGTTTAATTGCCATCACCACATCATCATCATCTACAGCGGTTGTAATTAATGGCGCCTGAACGTTTCGAATTGCCCACGAATGATAACGGCCGGATTGGAATTCCTTATCTACGCCTGCAAACAACTCATCGTCGGCGATCACCTTGGTGTTTTTTTGTTTGCCATGCACCACCTGGCCTATATTATATAATTCCGCTCCGTATACCTGCCCGATAGCCTGCAAACCCAAACATACTCCTAAGATAGATTTAGACGGGCCATATTGTTCTATCAGTTGCATCAAAATACCTGCTTCTTCCGGAATTCCCGGCCCGGGTGATAAAACAATCTTCTCATACGCATTCACTTCGTCCAGTGCAATTTTATCATTGCGAAATACTTCACAAGTATAACCCAGCGCTTCGATGTAATGCACCAGGTTATAAGTAAATGAATCGTAATTATCGAGGACCAATATTTTCATCGCTATTCTTTATAAGTTATTTGCCATTTCTATGGCTTTATTCAAAGCAGCCAGTTTATTTTCCACTTCCTGCAATTCACTTTCGGGATCCGAATCAGCGGTAACGCCTGCACCGGCCTGCAGATGCAGCACATGATCTTTGCTTAATAATGAACGGATCATGATGGCATGATTAAAATCTCCGTTAAAATCCAAATGGCCGATCGCTCCTCCGTAAAATCCACGCGAACGATCTTCAATCTCATCGATCAGCTGCATCGCTTTATATTTCGGGGCGCCGCTTAATGTTCCTGCGGGAAAAGTATCGCCGATCATTTTTAATTTATCTGTTTCTCCGGAGATCTCCGTCGTAACTTTTGAAACGAGATGAATGACATGCGAATAATACTGCACTTCGCGGAACACTTCCACCCGGGTATTTTTTCCTCCGCGGCTCAGGTCGTTTCGTGCCAGGTCGACCAGCATAATATGTTCCGCATTTTCCTTGGGGTCTTCCGATAACTTTTTAGCCAAAGCCGCGTCTTTCAGGTCATCGCCCGTGCGACGAAACGTTCCTGCTATCGGGTGGATCGTCACTTTATTATTTTTGATGATCAGTTGAGATTCGGGTGAAGATCCCAGCAAACGGAAATTTCCAAAATCAAAATAAAAACAATACGGTGAAGGATTGATACTTCTTAAAGCACGGTAGACATTAAAATCATCGCCGCGATATTCCTGGTTGTAATTACGTGACAAGACGATCTGGAATACATCGCCGCGATAGCAATGCTGTTTTCCTTTGTTGACATTGGCAATATATTGTTCCGGCGTATGATCCGAAGTTTTTTCCGGATCAGCCGAAAAATGATCGAGATGGAGGGGACTATATTTGATCAAGCTTTCAATTTCATCGATACTTGCAGTATCTGAAGGCTGCTCTTCAATTTCGTGTTTGATGATGTATAACTCGTGGTTGAAATGATTGACGGCGATAATAAAGCGATAGGCATTGTATTGCATCACGGGAATCTGGCTTTGCACATGCTTAAAATGAATATCTTCAAAATACTGCACCGCATCATACGCCATGTAGCCGAAAAGTCCGTTGGTGATAATGGATAATGGAGAATTGATAATGGAAAATTGAGAAAGAAAATCATTTATACAATCGGTTAGTTTATTTTCTTTCAGATCGATTTGTTTTTCAGTTTTATCGGGATAGGAAGCGATAAACTGATCGTTCTCTACTTTAAAGCCGGCGATCGGGTCGAAACAGATATAGGAATAATTGTGTTCGTCGCCATGATAATCGGAGCTCTCCAGTAAAATAGCCTTTGAAAATTTGGAACGGAGACGCAAATAGATGCTGATCGGCGTCAGCATATCCGAAATGATCTTTTTATGAGCAGTATGGAATTTAAACTTCATTTTTTATTCTTTTTACAAGATCCTTCACTTCGTTCAGGACATGAAAAAAGCCCGCCGATCGGGCGAGCTAATATACTGAAATGATAATAGTTTACTACACGCCTACTGCCGTTTAGCGAACCACCACCAGTTATTTAATTGTAACGTCATACAGCGAATATATACAAGAAAAATCAGAATAGCAACCTATTCTTTCATGAATTTGATGGCCTGGTACAATTCTCCGTCCACATCGATACGTAAAATATAATATGCACGGGCAAAGGACGATACTTTGATCGGGAGAATTCCATCTTTCTCTTCCATTTCAAAAGGAGCAAGCATTTTCTGCCCAAGCAGGTCATAGATCATGAAGGTCTTTTTGCCGGGAAGATTTTTTACATTTACGGTAAATATATCGTCTGCCGGGTTGGGATAGACGACAATAACCGGATCGCCTGAAGTATTGAAAGCACAATTTGTACGGACAATAGATGAATAGGAAAATTTTCCATCGGTATCTACCTGTTTAAGCCTGTAATAGGCTGTTCCGGATAGCGGTGAAAGATCCTCAAAAGAATAGGACTGCGGTCCGTTTGAATTCCCGTTCTGTGTGTGCACACTTCCTATTTTAGCAAAAGATATTGCATCTGATGAACGCTCTATTTCGAAATGATCGTTATTCGATTCGGAAGCTGTTTCCCAAAGCAAAGTTATCTTCACATCATCGCATTTCGCATTGAAGGAAGTTAACTCGATTGGCAGCGGTGACTGGAAATCAACGAGTGTCCACCAATCATATAATTGAACCGTTGGAGAATTTGGTGCTGTTGCTCCCGAAACATTGTTGGAGACAGTATTATCTGAACCGCCCGGTAAATAATCATCCCAATCATCGGTCGTAGAATTATAACGCTGTGCTACGAGATTAGCTTCGGTAATAATATTAGACGCTGCTGACCATTCGATATCGCGATAGGAAAACAACATATTGCTGAGTGCCGGCTTTGTCGTATAATTCTCCGCTTGTATTCTCCAGAAGCGATCGATGACGGAATAGGAATTATCAAAACCCAAATAACTATTGACATGCAAAACACCGGTTGGTTTGTACGCGCTGTTGAGCCAGGTTGGTGTCGGGTAAGTAGAAAAAGTGATCGAACCTGTAGCGCCTGCTGCGCTTGCAGTGGTCATTGTATTCGGAATATATGTATTGGCACCAACACCATATGGCGTGGAGCCGATGCCATAAGGAATAGTATAGGTTCCGGCAGTCGTGCCGATATTCCATTTGATCTTATTGAATTCGCCTTCTGAAATAATATGCCCGCTGACATTTCGCGTGATGGCATTCGGGTTGGAATTTCCGATCACCAGATAAACGGAAGTGCCCGAAGTACCGCCGTTGATATTTATAATACCGCCGTTGTCGATCACGAGACGAGCCTGTGCAAATAATTGCGTTGAGCGCAGAGCGGCCACGGCAATTATAATCAGAGGTATATATCTTTTCATCGCGTTACTATTAAAATTAAACATAACTCTCCAAAATCACATTATTTATGTTACTTATTTCCCAACTTTTGCTTCTAATTCATCAATGCGTTTTGTTAATTTTTCAATGAGGGCTTGTTGTTCCTGGATGGCTTTTATCGCTACAATGGACAGACCTGAATAATCCACCGTATACACTTCATCCAGATCCATCTTGCCATCGGTTTTATTGGCTAACACAAATTCCGGGAAAATCTCCTTAACATCCTGGGCAACCACACCAAATACCTGGCGCTGTGTTGGATCATGTTTGTACTGATAAGTTTTAGGCTGCAATTGCATTAATTTACCTAATACGGCATATGCAGGTTGAATGTTTTGTTTTAAGCGTTCGTCGGAAACAGGTGTATAATTGCCGGTAACATTATCAAAGGTACCACGCAGACCACCACACCACCATTGTAAATTAGTACCATTATGATACATTTCCCAGGTATTACCATTGGTAATTGCAATACCAGTTGAGCCGATCTGGTTGACATGCAATGAATATAACGGGTTATTATTGTTGATACCTACTCTGGTATATGTGGTAGCCGCTACTGTTCCACCTAAAGACATACAGTTACTACAATTCACCGTTGCATTCGATCCAATTGCCGTTGAATAATTTTGCGTAGCCGTATTCACATCTGTATTATAACCCAGCATCGTATTGTTTGCGCCGGAGGTGATCGTGTTTCCGGCAGAGCTACCTAATGCTGCATTAAAACTGGATGTAGCGCTTAGTAAAGAGGAGTCGCCCACGGCAGTATTGTATTGCCCGGTGAGATTTGATTGAAGCGTTCTATATCCGACTGCCGTGTTAGCAATTGCGGTCGTGTTGTTTAAAAGCGCTCCATACCCCACTGCGGTATTCACTGAGCCGGTCGTATTATCTTCCAATGAATAATGACCAACAGCAGTATTTAAATATCCGTTGACATTTGAAGTAGGCTGGTTGTTGTACAACGCATGTTGCCCAATACCGATATTATATGTATTCCATGCAACGCCTCCGTTGTTATAACTTTGCGTACGCATGGCATCTACTCCTATAGAAATATTATTACTGGCAGCTGTATTATTATATGCGGCGCCAACTCCAATTGCTACGTTATTAGCTCCAACCGTATTGGTTGCGAGCGCAACATCACCCACTGCCGTATTCGCGTTACCTGTTGTATTGTTTACCAGGGATTGAAATCCTAAAGCGGTATTACTTGTACCTATGGTATTATCATATAATACGCCGTAACCCACACCTGTGTTACGAATACCGTTTGATGTGCTGGTTGGATTATTCGAGAATAATGCTTCATAGCCGATAGCCGTATTCATAGCATAATACCATGAGCCGCCATTACTGAACGATTGTGTGTACAGTGCGCGCGAACCGAGTACCGTGTTCATAGACCCCGCCGTATTATTTCGCATCGCATCGACACCTACGGCAGTGTTATTAATTCCGACAGTATTATACATACCGGATAGCCAACCTACTGCCACATTATAGTTTCCGGTGGTATTAGAAATGAGGCATGAATCGCCAATGGCTGCGTTTCCTATTCCGGAAGTATTTGCTTTCAAGGCTATAGAACCAAGAGCCGTATTGGAATATCCTATTGTATTATTCAACAAAGCCTGGTGCCCTAAAGCTGTATTGCGTATACCGTTTGTGGAAGCTGTCGGTTGATTAAAATATAATGCTTCAAAACCAATAGCCGTATTTTGTGCGACATATATGGCGCCGCTATTACTGTAACTTTGTGTTCGAAGCGCAGAGTTTCCGAATGCAGTATTGTAACTAGCCGTTGTATTATTTTCCATGGCGGCAGTACCGGCAGCTACGTTATCCTGGCCGATCGTATTGTGCGATAAAGTGCCCCATCCGAATGCTGCATTACTGACTCCCGTTGTGTTTGCGAACAATGCTTTGAAACCAACGCCGGTATTCCAGGTTCCACTGGTATTATACCGCAATGCCCGGCTTCCGAAAGCAACGAGCTCACCCGCTGTATTCGCATATAAAACGCTATCGCCCAAAGCTGACACATCGGAAACCGTACCACTGGTTTGTAAAGCAGAATTTCCGACGATCGTGTTGCGGCTCCCGGTTGTACCCAGGTTATACGTTTTATAACCAATGGCAATATTTCCCGAACCTGTTGAATTCGTCCACATCGCTTCGTGACCTATAGCCACGTTTTGAATACCATTGGTGGTCGCGGTAGAATTGGTATTCAATAAAGCGCCGTTTCCGACACCGATATTATAAGAAGACCAAACTGCATTACCATTGGAATAAAGCTGTACACGCAAGGCATAACACCTACGGCTACGTTATCGCTGGCCGTTGTATTCTGGTACAAAGCACCTCCACCTAGACCCGTATTATTATTTCCTAATGTATTTCCTGCCATGGCAATATCTCCAATAGCCGTATTGCCGTTTCCTGTTGTATTCGTTATAAAAGATTGGAAGCCCATCGATGTATTCGCATTACCGATGGTATTGTTGTAACCACTTTGATAACCAACAGCTGTGTTCCTGATGCCATTAGTTGGACCGGAAACATTTGAAGCAGTAGGGTTAGTGGTATATAATGTTTGAAAACCTAAAGCTGTATTTCCTGTTACATGGTAAGCATTAGCAAAGCTGAACGCTTGCTGGTACAGCGCCTGGTATCCAACCGCAACGCTCTGGCTACCGGTCGTATTGTCTTCCAGCGTACCGTTACCCAGGGCAGTATTATAAGAACCTATGGTATTCGCAATTAAGGAATGGTGGCCGACCGCTACGTTCTGATAGCCCAAAAAGGCTGTTGTCGGTTGATTATTATACAAGGCATTGACACCTACAGCTATGTTATAGGAGTTATATGCCACTCCTCCATTATTGAATGATTGCGAATAGAGCGCATTCACACCTAATGCAACGTTACTCGAACCGGCAGTGTTCAGGCGCATCGCATCATTGCCCACAACGGTATTGAAGTCACCAATGGTATTAGCGAATGATGTACCGCTACCAACAGCAGTGTTGTTATTACCCAGGGTATTCGCACTTAACGTCAGTAATCCAAATGCCGTGTTATAATTTCCTGTAGTGTTCGCCAGCAAGGATTGATAACCCGTCGCCGTATTTCCCCAACCAATAGTATTCGCCCGGAGCGCCTGTAAACCAACACCGGTGTTTCTATTCCCATTGTTTGAAGCCGTTGGGTTGGTAGTATACATCGCCTCATATCCGATTGCTGTATTGCCGGAAATATAAGGTGTAGATGTATTGTCAAACGCCTGAGTAAATAAAGCGAATGTTCCTACTGCGGTATTCGCGGATGAAGTCGTATTGTTGCGCATCGCATAGGTACCCAATGCCGTATTGCTGAAGGCCTCTGTGTTAGCCGTTAACGCAAAATACCCGTACGCTGAGTTTTGGAATCCCGAAGTATTCGAAGACATGACGTCCGTACCCGCAGCCGTATTGCGGTATCCATCCACATTCGACACCAAGGTCCTTCTTCCGAGACCGGTATTACTGTAGCCCGTTGTATTGGCATATAAAGACATATAACCGAAGGCAGAGTTCCACTTTTCAATATTATTCTTCAACGCCTTACTTCCTACTGCTGTAATTTCATTTTGATTATTCGAATAAAGCGCGCTGTCACCAATGGCAGTCGTACCGGTTGCTGTAGTGGCAGAGGCAGAGGCTAAAACTCCGACAGCTGTATTATTTGTACCTGTTGAAGCATTGAATAAAGATTTTGATCCGATCGCTGTATTCCAGGCACCCACCGTCGGATATTTATCGAGCGCACGATATCCATATGCCGTAGTTTGTGTCGTTCCGGAATCAAGCACCCCGGCTTGTTGATTGTTGTAACGGAACATGAGTGCATTCGCATCTGTCGTTCCTAAGAAGTTTACAGCAGGATCTGTTCCTGCATTTCCAAGGAGTAACCAGGCAACACTATCCAATGCATTGTTTGCATCGTCCCATCGCGCATTCCCTGAGCCATCCGTTGTAATGATCTGGTTATTGGTTCCGCGGGATAATGGCATGATGTAATTATTCGCGAATGTTGTCCCGATTGAAACTCTACCTTTGAAATAAGCGGCGTAGCCTGTTGTGCTATTCGGCACTGCAGAATAAATTCCATAGTGGTATCCGCCTGCCGTTAATGGAATGGAATCGTAAATTGCATATTTTATTCCGGTGCCGGTGCCGGTTAAATTGTATTGAGCTCCAACATGTGTGCCATTTGAAGTGTTAGAAATAGTCGTTTCACTTCCCAGTTGCGCACCTGTGCCCGTACCACTCAAGGTTATACTATTTCCCCAGTGTACACCGGTACCAGTTCCTGTTAAATCAATTATAGAACCGAAATGATTTCCATTTCCTGTATTTGAAATTAAAGTATAGTTACCCCATTGCTGCCCTGTTCCAGTACCGATCAATCTGCTATATGTTGCTACATGTATACCTGAGCCAGTTCCGGATAACAAGACATCATTGCCATAATGATCTCCATTGCCAGAATTATAAATTTCGGAATAACTGCCTAATTGATCTCCGGGATTAGTACCTGCCAGACGGGAGAAATGGCCCACCTGCTGACCGGTTCCCGTAGTGCCCTGGAGCCAATCGAACGTTCCATAGTGATTTCCGTTTCCTGAATTATCATTATAGGTAAACTGGCCAAACTGGTCACCTGATCCGCTTCCGTGTATATCCGTATATAAACCATAATGTAAACCGCTACCGGTTCCGATCATATCCGTATAGGAACCCACATGCGTGGCATTACCGGAGTTGGATACTAAAGTAAAATTACCCGTTTGCGGCCCCGTTCCCGTTCCTATCAAACGCGTATATTTTCCATAATGGGTTCCCGATCCTGATCCTGTCAAGAGGTCATTTGTCCCGTAGTGGTCGCCGTTGCCGGTATTCGTAATTTCCCCGTAGTGGTTGAATTGATCGCCGTTATTGGTACCGGAAAGGCGCGTAAATTTACCGACCTGCTGACCCGTGCTTGTACTGCCATCCAGCCAATCGAATGTACCATAGTGATTGCCATTGCCGGTATTGGTATTGTACGAATAATTTGCATATTGATAGCCCGAGCCTGAACCGGTGATCACGGTATATTTTCCATAATGCTCCGCGGTTCCTGTTCCGTACAAAGTATCATATGTTCCGTAATGGAAATTATTTCCGGTATTACCGATGAGGCCGTAATTCGCATATTGTTTTCCGCTTCCCGAACCCAGCAATCTGCTGTATTTTCCATAATGCACACCTGATCCGTTTCCAATCAAGAGGTCATCCGTTCCGTAATGATCGCCGTTGCCTGTATTCGTGATCTCTCCATAACGGTTTAATTGATCACCGGGATTACTTCCGGAAAGACGTGCAAATTGTCCGACCTGCTGACCGGTGCTCGTACTTCCATTCAGCCAATCAAAAGAACCATAATGATTTCCATTACCTGAATTTTCATTATAGCTGATGCTTCCATATTGGATACCCGGGCTCGTACCACGCATCCAGTTGTACGTACCGACATGATTACCGGTGCCATTAGAATTCATATTATTAAATGTTCCGTAATGGTCACCATTTCCCGTATTGGTTACCCAATTATAAGTTCCATACAACACACCACTTCCCGTTCCTTTGATGTCATTTTCCATGCCCACCACAACAGCGCTGCCTGAATTGGACATCACGCTATAGAAACCATTTGTTTCACCGGTATTATTAGCAGTCGAGTATACTTTTATACCGTTCGATTCCGAAGTACCGCTGTAATTATTGATTATTTTGACTGCGTTCGTATCTACCGATGTTGAAACACTTAACGGTGCTAAAGGTGTTGGACTATTTCCGATAGATACCGGACCTGTGTGATACATCGAATCCGTGATCGCATCCGGAGCTGTTGTCGTTCCGGTTTCATACCAATCGGCATCTTGTGTAATGTTTGCCGTTGTTGCAATTTTCACCCATAAACTTCCATCCCAATAATAAAAACCTGCACCTCCGGCTCCCGTTCCTGTAATACCGGCATTCGTATTAAACACTAATAAACTCGTTGCGAGATCTGTCGTCGCTGCAGCCGTATTGTCTGCTTTTGTAACAGGCGTCGCAGAATTGGTAGCAGTCAATGAAACACGCGGTACTAACATACCTTTATCGGTTGCAGTGATATCGAGCTTGCTCGTTCCATTTGGAGAACTATTGTTGATCCCTACTCTTCCATTTTTTAAAATAGTAAATGCATCGGATCTCGAACCTGAATTCGCACCATTACCAATATTGAAAATACGATCTGCAATATTGAATGTACTGCCTGTCCCCAACGCGGTATAATTTGTCGAATTCAAACCGAATACTGCTTCACCATATGATGCAGCTGTATTGTTTTGTCCCGCAGCAAATCCGCCATCCCCATTTACATTATTCATAAAGCCAGATGAAAAGCCGTTAGATGCGGTCACCTTGTTTCGATCACCCGTAGCCGCACCGGTAAAGCCGGTCACTTTATTTCCAAAACCAAAAACCGCTGTGGCGCTCGATGCAGCAGTATCCGTATATCCCACTACAATGGAGTGATCGTTTTGAACCCGTGAACTAAAACCGGAAATAATATTATTATTACCTAAAGCCGTATTGCCTTCACCGCCGGACATAGAGTATTGCCCGGAAACCGTATTATTATTTCCACCCGCACCAAATGAATACGGACCGCTGATCGTATTTGTATTTCCAAAATTACCCGTTCCAAAAACATGCAATGTATTATTCGGCGCTGCTAGTCCGATACCGACATTTCCCGTTGTTTTTTTAATGCGCAAGTGTTCGATATTTCCAACGCCCAATACGAGATCTTTTGCATCGGTTGTTCCGAGAAAATTTTCTGTTGCGCCAAAAGTAGATGTACCGTATGTGCCCGGTGCAGAAGGCTCACTTATTCCGGCATTGCCCAACAAGCTCCAATCGAGCGTATTACTGGCTTGCAGCCTCACCCAGATCGTACCGTTGTAATAATAAAATCCGGGTGTTACATTGTTCGGAGAAGATCCTGCCGTTGCCGTATTATATACCAGCAAACTCGTAGCGGGCGAAGCGATAGTAGCGACATCGTTAATACTTGTCAGGGCTACCCGCGGTATCAATACGCCCTTATCCGACGCCGATATATCAAGCATCGACGAAGCATTCGCCGCCGCACCGGTAGTATTGATCCCGATATTTTGTGCTTCCAGTTTCAGTAGAAACAAAAAAGCGATGACACACAGTAAGGGTTTTACGTGTACAATTCTGCACATAGTTTATGGTTTTAGAACCCTTAAGGTACTTAATCTACATCAAGTATTCAAACCCATTGAGTATTCGGGAGGTCTCACTTATTTAACGTCATATGGTATATAACTGATATTGAATAAATTGCGATACAATTGATATTTATTAAAAAATACTTTTCTTCCAATTCTTACTTTTCTGCAGTCAGATCAATGCCCAATGATCAGATCGATCTGTTTTTGCAGATCGTTCATTTTTTTATCTTACTCTATACCAGTTGCTTCCATCCGACTGCAGTGTAATACTACCGCTCACAGGTACTATTGTTGAAGAACCACCTGAAAAGTCAAGATACGTGGAAGTCGTTTTTGTGGATGCATTTTGATTAACGATCACATATTCTCTTCGAACACATGTACTGGCAGCAGGCAACGTAACTGTAAGCGCAGAAGCACCCACTGCGGATGTAATGATCACGGTATGATCCTCCACCGTTAAGGTAGTACCGGCAGTAATTGTTTTGATCGCGAGACCCAACGACCCGCTGTCATCCAGGCGACTTACAGGCTGTTTCGTACCAACGCCCACATTCGCTGTTGCACTTGCTCCATTCACACCATTAATACTTCCAATCGAAACGGAATTAGAGGTGGCCACTGATGCATTCGCGCCAATAGCTGTAGCGTTGGAAAGATTGTTTAATGAAACATTCGCAGTGTAACCGATCGTAGTATTGCTGCTACCTGTCGTATTTATATTCATTGCATTATAGCCGATCGCCGTATTGCTGGATCCGCTGTTCGTATTAAGAAGGGCGTTGCTTCCAAGAGAAGTATTCTGGCTGCCCGTGTTCGTATTATATCCGGACAAGCGACCAATGTGTGTATTATTACTTCCCGTTGTATTTAAGAGACCGCAATAAGCGCCCACTGCCGTGTTGCCATCGCCCTGGCCGGCAATCGCTCCAAAACCGTTAGTACGCAATGCTTCTATACCTATAGCAACATTTTCAATTCCGAGCACATTATTATTAAATGCTTTTGATCCCACTGCTGTATTTCCCGATGCTGTTGTATTCGTAAAACCTACCTGGTAACCGACAAATGTATTTCCATCACCGGTGGTGTTGGCTACACCCGTATTATCTCCGAGGAAAGTTACATGTCCGACCGTGTGATTCGTTCCGGAAGAAGAACCCAGCATGACGTTACCGATCGTTTGATTTTTTCTTCCCGCATAATTCCCGATGATCGTACTCCAATTCGCCGAGCTGCTATCGCCCACATGCGAACCGATCAGCACGGAATAATCTCCACCAAAAGTTCCGAGCGCTCTTCCCGCGAGATGCCCGATGAATACACCTTCCGAACCGGTGATCAAATATCCTGCGCTATCTCCGATCGCCACATTGTAACTGGTTCCATTTGCAATGGCCAATGTATTCGCACCGATCGCCACGTTTTTTATTCCCGTTTGATTGGCGATCATGGCGGCATATCCTATTGCCACGTTAGAGCTTCCCGATAAATTATTCATCATCGCTGTCGTTCCCAAAGCAGTATTCGTTCTTCCGGTCGTATTTTGATTTAAAGCCAACATACCCAACGCGGCATTTTGTGCACCGGTAGTGGTTTTGTCGAGCGCCTGGTAACCGATAGCGGTACTGCTGTCTCCTAAGCCATTAAATAAAGCATTTAAACCCACGCCCGTATTAAAGCGGCCTGTCGTGTTTAAGTTACCCGCTTGTTGTCCCAGATAAGTATTGCCATTACCCGTCGTATTAAAGCGTCCCGCCTGGTAACCGACAAACGTATTATTGGTGCCGGTCGTATTTGCTCCGCCAGCATTGTCGCCGATCACGGTGAGGCGGCCCGTTGTATTCCAGGGCGCCGCCGAAGACCCGATGATCACATTCCCACTGCCCTGATTTTTTCTGCCTGCATAATTTCCAATCACGACCGACCACGGTGCACAGCTGCTATCTGCTGCATGCGTACCGATGATCACCGAATAATCGCCGGTAGTTGTGGCGCCTTTGCCGGCCAGGTTACCAATGAATACCACTTCATTACTGAAGTTGGTCAGCTGGTATCCGGCGCTATCTCCGATAACCACGTTGAGATTTCCGGTAGAATTTGTTTTCAAAGCAGCATTTCCAATGACAATATTTCCATAGGTTGTACCGTTATTTTGTCCCGCGCCTAAACCCAATAATACTGTCCGGGTTGTACTGTCCAATTGTCCTGCCCATTTATTGTTGATACGAAAGCGCAATGCTTTATTATCTGTTGTTCCAATAAAATTATTCGCAACATTTGTCCCGGTATTTCCCGTTAACAGCCATGCCGTGCTATCCATAACATTTGCTGCATCATCCCAACTCGCATTTCCATTTCCATCGGTCGTAATGATCTGGTTGTTCGTACCGCGATCCGGAGGCATTACATAATAGGTGCTGCCATTTGTACCGATCGCAACATTACCCAAAAAATATGCAGCGAAATTATTTGCTCCTGCTTTTAGTACTTCCGAATAAATACCGGTATGCGATCCGCCAGCCGCCGGATCTATATAAACACGATCGCCCCATTTTGCACCCGCAGAAGTTCCGAAAATTGCCGTTGTCATACCAAAAGTATTTCCCGACCCGTTATGTGTAATGGTATTCGCTAATCCATTGATATATCCCGTTCCTGTTGTATTGACCAGGTTTTTAAATGCATCAATATTTCCGCTGGTACCTGTTTTCGTAATATCATTATTGTATCCGATAACATCAGCCGTTCCGGAATTTGTCACGACGTTGGTGACACCCAAACGCTGCCCGTTCCCATTACCCGAAAACTGGTTGTACATTCCATATTGAGCGGAGTTAGAAGAGTTCGTGATAAAATTAAAGATAGCTGTCTGCTGACCTGTACCGGTACCTGATAAATTATTATTGATGCCATAGTGTACATTGGTACCCGATCCGGATAAATTATTATTGATGCCGTAATGAATAGCATTTCCCGAATTACTGATATCGATATATTCTCCCATCTGCTGGCCGGTTCCTGCGCCGGAGAGTGCGGAATAAGTACCATAGTGCACACCACTACCGGTGTTGGTAATGCTTGAATAGTATCCGTATTGAATACCCGTTCCCGTTCCGGATATAAAATTAGCTGCTCCATAATGCGCACCGGATCCTGTATTGGTAAATCCGTTATACATACCAAATATGCTGCCATTTCCGTTTCCAAAAATATTATTTCGGAGAGCGATAGAAACATCGCCTCCCGTAATATTTACATCATTCCGAATCGAATTTTTTTCTATGGCATCTGTTACCGATGTCGCATAATCATTATAGTAGCCGATCGGGGACGCGGTTGTTTGTACTTCCAGCGGGTAACTTGCCGTATTTTTTCCAATAGCAACATTTCCTGTATGGAACATATCATCTGTGATCGCATTCGGAGGCGTCGTAGTCCCTTCTTCAAACCAGTCAGCATCTCCTACAGTAGACGCATCCTGCCAATTAACATTGCCGCTTCCATCCGTTACCATGATCTGGTTGTTTGTACCCCGACTAAAAGGCATAATATAATTATTCGCGAATGATGTCCCCAATGAAACTCTTCCGAGAAAATATCCTGCATATCCCAATGTCGTACTCGGAACAACGGAATACACTCCGTATTGAGAACCCGTGGTGATAGCACTGGGAATACTATCATAGAATCCATACTTGTTTCCCGCACCCACACCTGCCACTATCGTGTTTACACCAAAATGCTGGCCCGCGCCATTACCGACTACTGAAATATAATTTCCATATTTTACACTTGCTGCGTTTGCATTCAAATCAATATATTCACCATAATGCGTTCCACCGCCAATATTGGAATTGGTATGATAAAACCCATATTGAATGCCTGTTCCGCTGCCTCCTAAATTATTGTATACGCCGTAATGCGTAGCGTTGCCGGTATTGCTAATGTCGGTGTAAAACCCGGTCTGCTGTCCTGTGCCCGCCCCTGATAAGCTGCTGAATATTCCATAATGCGCTCCGCTTCCCGTACCGGATAAAGCATATTGGCTACCTATATGTATACCATTAGCTGTATTGGAAATAGCTGCGTAGTTTCCTGTTTGCGGACCAGTTCCGGTGCCCGTTATATTTACATATGTACCCCAATGCAGACCAGTTCCGGTGCCCGACATATCATACCATGCTCCAAACTGGTTAGCATTTCCTGAATTGGAAACCGAAGCATAATTACCATATTGAGTTCCGTTGCCGGTTCCGATCATATCATTATAGGTACCATAGTGGCTGCCGGCGCCACTTCCGGAAAGCTGATTATATGCACCAAAATGAGCAGCATTACCCGTATTGGAAATAGCAGCGAGGATACCATATTGCTGGCCGGTTCCAACACCACTCAACGTGGTATGCATACCGAAATGACTACCGGAACCATCTCCCTGAAGATCATTTTGTATACCGTAATGTGAAGCATTCCCTGTATTTGTGATCATATTAAACATACCCCATTGTTGCGCATTGCCCGATCCATTCATCTCGGAATAAACTCCATATTCTGAACCGGTACCTGTTCCGGGAAACGAATTATATGCTCCGTAATGCGCTCCGCCCACACCGTCCAACTCATTATATACCCCATATTTTAATCCTGTTCCTGTATTGGATATACTATTATAGATTCCGTATTGACTCCCTGTCCCTGTCCCAGACAATAAATTCGCTGTGCCATAATGCGTACCTGTTCCTGTATTGGCTACAGCAGTATAATTTCCAAACAGGCTGCCATTGCCCGTTCCGAATATATTATTCCTGATACCCATTGTCACATCATTGCCTGTGATATTGACATCATTCCGTATAGAATTTTTTTCCACTGCATCTGTTATTGAAGTTGCATATGAATTAAATATGCCTATTCCATAACCTGTTGTTTGAACTTCCAAAGGATAACTGGCCGTATTTTTTCCAATAGCAACATTCCCGGTATGAAACATATCATCGGTGATCGCATCCGGTGCAATGGTCGTGCCTTCTTCATACCAATCAGCATCTGGTGTGATGTTGGATGTGACAGCTATTCTTACCCATTGCGTTCCGTCCCAATAATAAAATCCGGGCGTAACATTATTGGGGACAGTTCCTGCCGTTGCTGTATTATATACCAGTAAGCTGGTTGCCAGATCCGTGGTTGCTGCAGCAGTATTATCCGCTTTGGTGATCGGAGATGCAGCATTCGTAGCAGACAATGCAACTCTTGGAACTAAGACACCTTTATCTGTCGCAGTAATATCCAGCTTGCTTGTTCCATTCGGAGAATTATTGTTGATACCCACTCTCCCATTTTTTAAAATAGTGAACGCATCTGATCTGGTACCTGAAGTCGCACCGTTCCCTATATTGAAAATACGATCAGCTATATTAAATGTACTGCCGGTTCCCAATGCCGTATAATTCGTAGAATTTAAACCGAACACAGCTTCCCCATATGATGCCGCTGTATTATTTTGCCCTGCGACAATTGATCCATCTCCGTTTGCATTATTAAAAAATCCGGAAGCAAAACCGTTGGAAGCTGTAACTTTATTCCGATCGCCTGCAGCAAAACCGGTAAAGCCGCTTACCTTATTTCCAAAACCAAATACCGCAGTGGCACTGGCGGCTGAAGTATCCGTATAGCCGACGACAATGGAATGATCATTTTGAATACGTGAACTAAATCCCGCAATAATATTATTATTCCCGAGGATCGTATTGCCTTCGCCACTGGACATTGAATATTGACCCGATACCGTGTTGCCATTTCCTCCGGCGCCAAAAGAAAATGTACCGCTGATATTATTGGAAGTCGTTCCAAAGCTTCCGTTACCGATCACCTGCATTGTATTATTCGGTGTTGCCGTACCAATACCGACATTGCCACTGGTTTTGATACGGAAGCGTTCAATATTATTAACGCCGAGCACAAGATCTTTACTATCTGTTGTTCCCAAAAAGTTTTCAGTTGCACCAAACGTGGATGTTCCATATGTTCCGGGAACACCGGGTTGTGTGATACCGGCATTACCCAACAAGTTCCAGTCCAGTGTGTTGCCAGCCTGTAACCTGACCCATACCGTGCCATTGTAATAATAGAACCCAGGCGTGACATTGTTGGGCGATGCTCCGGCCGTTGCGGTATTATACACCAGCAAACTTGTCGCAGGTGTGGCTATTGTCGCCACATCCGTTATACTTGTCAGCGCTACGCGTGGAATTAATAATCCTTTATTTGTAGAAGTAATATCAAGTTTTGCTGATGTGTTCGGAGAATTATTATTAATACCAATATTTCCCGATTTTAAAATGGTGAACGCATCTGATCTCGAAGCATTGTTTGTTCCAATTCCGACATTGAATATGCGGTCTGCAGCATTAAATGCAGTTGAGCTAACCGGCGTATAATTGGTAGCGTATCTTCCAAATACTGTTTCAGCCAGAGATGGCGCGGTATTATTTTGACCGCTGACAAATGAATAGTCACCGGACGCTTTATTGCCAGATCCTAGTGCAACTGCACTTTCACCTGTTGTAGAATCCGCATCGCCAAATGCTAAGGAAGTAGGTGCAGATACATAAGATTGGGATCCTCCAACAAAAGAATTATCCGCTGAAGCTGTAGTGGTATTGGTTGAATTTATGGCGACAGATCGCAAGCCATTTACAAGATTATTTACGCCGAATGCTGCAGTATAATTGGCGCTTAGTGTATTTCCGGAACCCGATACAAAAGCTCCCTGACCACTGGCCGTATTAGAAGTACCTGCTACAAAAGAATTTGTTCCGCTTGCCGAATTACCAGTTCCGAAAGCAGCAGATTGCAGACCGGATGCCAAATTCTGATTTCCTGTAACAAAAGAATAGGAGCCGGAAGCTTTATTAAAAATACCGAACGCCGTTGCACTGGCACCTGTAGATGTATCGCGGTCTCCAATCGCTAATGATCTGTTAGAAGAAACATACGATTGAAAACCTGCAACCAATGAATGATCTCCTATGACGGTATTCGATGAATTCAGGGCTACCGAACGGAGACCCGTCACTGAATTGCTAACACCAAGCGCAGAACCATAGCTTCCACTTACTGTGTTGCCAAAACCTGCAGCAAATGAACCGGTACCTGTTACATTATTGGAGACATCTCCAATACTGGCATTTCCAATTACCTGTAAATTATTGTTTGGTGAAGACGTACCGATTCCAATATAGTTTGTCAGTATACTCGGATACAATGAATCGTTTACACGTGTCCAATAATTACTGCTCCCCGATTGAAGTCGCATCCACTGCGTTCCATCCCAGTAATAAAATCCTGGTGTCACATGGTTCGGCGCAGTTCCTGCGGTAGACGTATTATAAACAAGCAAGCTCGTTGTGACCGACGCACCGATCGGGGCATTGTTGTTTGTTGCCGACAGCGCGACACGCGGGATCAAAATACCTTTATCCGTTGCCGAGACATCGAGCATCGATGAAGCATTCGCCGCTGCACCGGTTGTATTGATCCCGATGTTTTGCGCCTGGACTTTTAGAATCAGGCATATAGCTATCGCACACAGTAGGGTTTTTACTTGTAAATGTGGTCCCATATCTTATGGTTTTAGAACAATTAAGTTACTTAATCCTGTTTACTAAACCAATAAAATGCTGGAACACTTAGATATATAAATAAATTAAATGTGTAGTCGTCAAATAAAGAATAAAATGGAAATATTATAAGACTCCTTTCGTAGATGGAATTCCATTTGATTGTGTGCGATTTATAGCCATTTTAATGGATTTCGCCACGGCTTTAAATATCGCTTCTATTTTGTGGTGTTCATTATCGCCTTCGGCTTTGATATTTAGATTGCATTTTGCAGCATCGGAAAATGATTTCCAGAAATGATGAAAAAGCTCGGTTGGCATGTCTCCGATTTTTTCTCTTTTGAAAGATGCTTTCCATACGAGCCAGGGCCTGCCTGAAAAATCTATGGCAGCTTGTGCGAGCACATCATCCATCGGCAACAAATAACCATAGCGTTCAATGCTTTTTTTATCGCCTAATGCTTTATGAAACGCTTCGCCTAATGCCAATGCCGTATCTTCTATAGTGTGATGTTCATCGATATGCAGATCGCCTTTGACTTTAATATGGATATCGCAACCGGAATGTTTGGCGAGTTGTTCCAGCATGTGATCAAAAAATCCCAGCCCGGTTTTAATATCCGACTTGCCTGTTCCATCGAGATTCAGATCAATTTTGATCGTCGTTTCATTGGTGACGCGGCCAATAGAAGCTGTCCTCTCCGGTTGTTTCAGAAATTCATAGATACCTTGCCATGAATTTGTTTTCAATGCGATAATATGCTGTAGCTCTTTCTGATTTAATTTTTTGTCGTCTGTTTTATCTGCACTTCTGCCGAGCAAGATCCCTTTAGAACCAATATTTTTTGCCAGTTGAATATCTGTTAAGCGATCTCCGATCACATAGGAGTTTTTCAGATCGTATTTCCCTTTCAGATATTTGATCAGTAATCCTGTTCCGGGTTTGCGTGTTTTTTTATTTTCATGCGCAAAGCTTTTGTCGATAAAAATATCTTTAAAGACAACGCCTTCGCTTTTAAAAATGTCCAGCATTAAATTATGTGGCCCCCAGAAATTTTTCTCCGGGAAAGATCTCGTGCCCAATCCGTCTTGGTTTGTCACCATCACCAATAGATAGTCCAGTTCTTTTGCAATTTTAGCCAGATTGCTCAAAACGCCTGGTATAAAAGCCAGTTTTTCAAATTTGTCGGTTTGAAAATTATCTTTCGGTTCTACGATCAGCGTTCCGTCTCTATCTATAAATAATACTTTTTGCATGTTTCTAATTTACGAATTAAATGATCTTAAAACCTGCAGGAATTTTTCATTTTCTTCTTTGGTTCCAACGGTTACACGCAAACAACCTGTACACCAAGGCGCTTTATTGCGGTTCCGAAGGATGATCCCATGCTGCAGCATATACTGATATAATTTATCGGCCTCCTCTACTTTAAATAAAATAAAATTGGCATCTGTCGGATAACGTTTTAGTACAACCGGGATCTTATCCAGCTCTGTTTCCAGGTATTTTTTTGAATCGTTTAATTCTTTTACAAATGCATCCTTTTTAGAGATATTCCCGAGTGCCTTCAAAGCCACACATTGTGTAAATTGATTGACATTATACGGCAGCTTGATCGTATTTAAATAGTGAATGATCTCTTCACTGGCATACAACATTCCCAATCTCGCATCAGCCATGCCCCACGCTTTGGAAAATGTTTTGATAACTGCGAGATTTTTGAATTCATTCAAGCGCTGAACCCAGGAAAGAGTATCGGAAAAGTCATGATAGGCTTCATCGACCAAAACAATGCCATTAAAATCATTCAATATTTTTTCAATAGCCCGGTCACCCATTAAATTCCCTGTTGGATTATTCGGAGAACAAATAAAAATAATCTTCATTTTTTCATCCTGAGCTTGTCGAAGGATAGCATCAACATCTAACTGAAATGTTTCCGGGGTCAGTAAAACCTCCTTTATTTGTATATTTTGCGAATGTGCGGAATGTTCATACATTCCAAATACCGGCGGACAGATCAGCACGCTGTCTTTGCCCGGTTCACAAAAAGCACGGATCAACAGATCGATACATTCATCGCTGCCATTTCCTAAAAATATCTTGTTGATAGTAATATTTTCAATTACTGCCAGTTTCTTTTTTATTTCGATTTGTAACGGATCCGGATACCGGTTGTGCAATGTTTCGCTGACAGAACCCAGTGAATTTTCATTCGCATCCAAAAAAATTCCATCCTTTCCTTCATATTCCAAACGCGCTGAAGAGTATGGCTTCATATCGATGATATGTGGACGGATCAGTTTATTTATATCGATGCTTTTCATTTTTTCAGTCGTATGCTTACCGCATTTTTGTGCGCCATTAATCCTTCATTTTCCGCCATGATCTCGATAGCCGGGCCAATATTTTGCAACCCGTTTTCCGTAATGGATTGAAACGTGATCTTTTTTATAAAGCTATCTACCGAAACACCACTATACGCCGTTGCATAACCATAAGTTGGTAAAGTATGATTAGTTCCGCTGGCATAATCTCCGGCACTTTCCGGTGTATATGAACCGATAAACACAGAACCGGCATTGATCACTTTTTCTGCCAGCTCATTCGCGTTTTGCGTTTGCAGGATCAAATGTTCCGGCGCATATTCATTGCTGAATTCTATCGCTTCATCCATGTCTTTTACCAAAACCAGCTTACTGTATTCCAATGCGCGTTCGGTAATATCTTTTCTCGGAAGATCCTGCAATTGTTCCTGCACTGCCTGTTCTACTTCGGATAGCTTTTCTTCATTATCCGTTACAAAGATCACCTGGCTATCGGGGCCATGTTCGGCCTGTGCGAGCAGATCTGCCGCAACAAAAGACGCATTGCAAGATCGATCTCCTATAACCAGTACTTCGCTTGGTCCTGCCGGCATATCGATAGCCGTACCGCCAAAAGCCATCACGGTTTGTTTGGCTCGTGTCACATATTGATTTCCGGGGCCGAAAATTTTATATACTGCAGGAACGGATTCCGTTCCATACGCCATCGCCGCGATCGCCTGTGCTCCGCCTACTTTATAAATACCGGTAATACCACACAATTGTGCTGCAAATAAAATAGCCGGATGTATTTTTCCTATAGGGTCCGGGGGCGTGCACAAAACTATTTGTTTGCAGCCTGCCAGTTGAGCGGGAATTCCAAGCATCAAAACAGTAGAAAATAAAGGGGCGGAACCGCCCGGAACATACAGTCCTACTTTTTCTATCGCTATAGGTTTGCGCCAGCATTTTACGCCCGGCATGGTTTCTACTGTTTCTTCTATGACAAGCTGGCTTTGGTGAAATTTTTGAATATTGGAATACGCTGTTTGTATCGCTTTTTTCAGATCATCGGCAACCAACGTAACTGCTTCCTGTATCTCTTCTTCCGAAACCAAAAATTCATCCAACGTTACTTTATCAAATTTTTCGGCGAAAGCGTGCAATGCCGCATCTCCTTCGCTATAGACTGCCGAAACAATTTCATTGACCGCAGCGCGTATGTCTTCCTGTTCGAACGGGTTGCGTTCCAACGCACTTTCCCATTCCAGTCCTCTCTCGGGATGTTTGATTACCAGCATCAGTAAATTAATTTTTCGATCGGTGTGACTAATATTCCTTCTGCTCCGGCCGCTTTCAATTTCTCGATCATCTCCCAGAAATCTTTTACGGTGATCACTGAATGTACGGAGCTCCAGCCTTCCCGCGCCAGCGGCAATACCGTCGGGCTATTGATACCGGGCAATAATTTGATGACTTCATTCAATTTATCATTCGGCGCGTTCAGCAAAATGTATTTATTCTTTTCTGCTTTCTGTACGGCGACAAAACGAAACAGTAATTTATCCAGTATCGCTTTTTTCTCCGCAGATAAATTTTTGCTCGCTACTAAAACCGCTTCCGAAGCAAATATCTGCTCTACTTCTTTCAAACCATTGCTTAATAAAGTAGAGCCTGTACTTACGATATCGCAAATGGCATCCGCCAAACCAATACCGGGGGCTATTTCCACCGAACCGCTGATGGTGTGCAGGTCGGCTTCTACATTTTGCTGATTGAGATAATTTTGTAATATTTTGGGATAGGAAGTAGCAATAGATTTTCCGCTCATATCGTTTATAGATTGATAGGACATACCCCTGGGCACGGCAAGCGATAAACGGCATTTTCCAAAACCAAGCTTCAGCACTTCGTCGACATTTTTACCGGATTCTACCAGGACATTTTCTCCTACGATACCGATATCCGCAACACCGTCTTCCACGTAACCCGGAATATCATCATCGCGGAGAAATAAGATCTCCATCGGGAAATCGTAGCAGGGTGTTACAAGGCGGCCGATACTATTCGGAAACGAGATATCACACTCGTGTATGAGGCGAATGGAATCGTCGCTTAGACGACCTTTTTTTTGTATGGCTAATTTGATGCGTTGCATGGCACAAAAATACTTTTAGATATTGATAAAAATGAAAATAATAATAAAGAAAGCGGGGATAAAACAATATACACTCCTAGGCGGAGTGACGAGCAGCATGGATATGTGTAAACTGTAACACTAATTCAAATATAGAAAGAAAGCTCATAGGTTAATGTTAAGAATAGGTTAGGTATAAGTTGTAAATTATAAGTCGTAAGAATTGAATCATGAACCAAGAGCCAGAAATCAGGGCTTTTTCTTATCCGGAAAAAAATGTTTGAAAAAGGCATCACTATTTTAAAGCTTATGGCGTGCCCCCGCATTACACTATTTCCAATTTTATACAGATCGTGTGCGGGGTCGCTTCCTTCCGGGCTCCACTTCGTTCCGGCCCCGAAAAACTCGGGGCCAAGCCCTGCAGACAGCTCACGCGGGCAGCAGTGTTTATTTTGCTGTCTCTTTTTTTAATGTCATCTGACAGGAAGCAGAAAAGAAGACGAGTATGCGCCAGGGATAGAAGCGAAAAGCCCGCATCCGCCAGCCGGCGGAGAGGACTTGTAGCGGATAGCCCGTTTAGGCGCCATAATTTTTTTAATTATTAGTTGTTAAAGTACCGCAAGTATACTATCATTATCATTTATAACTTAAATCCTTATTTTTACACTCAAATTTTCCCGATGAAAAAATATTTGCTGCTCATTTGTATCATTGTATTAGGCGCCCATACTCTTACCGCACAGGACATCAATAAAAAATTCGATGTTTTTAAAAAACAATATATCGAGGTTATGTTGAAAATGTCTCCGGAATATGCTACGATGCTGGGCAATCATAAATACGACGGCTTATTATATATTCCCAGCCAGGCGCAGCGCGACAAACAGGTTAAATTCAACAAAAATTGGATCGACAGCCTGCATGTTTACAATATCAACCAGCTCTCTAACGCCAACAAGATCGATTATCACCTGATCGAGAACCAGTGCAATTACAGCACGTGGTATATCAACGATTTCAGAACCTGGGAATGGGATCCGAGGGAGTATAAAATATTTGAGCCGGTTGCTTATATGCTCACCGAAAATTATAAACCGCTCGATGCCCGTTTATTGAGCATCGGCAATAAACTCAAAAACATATCTGCATATTACCGACAGGCAAAACTAAATATCAAAAACCCGACAAAAGAACACACCGCGCTGGCGATCGAGCAATTTGAGAACAGCATACCGATCATCGAAACAGATCTCCTCGATTCATTGGCTAAAAGCAAACTGCCACAGATCACTAAAAATTATATCAAGCGCAATGCGGATTCCGCCGTTGTTGCCATGAAAGATTTTGTAGCGTTCCTGAAAAATCTGAAAAACGATAATCCGAGAAACTTTCGTATCGAAGGCGACTTGTACAAAAAACAATTCCAATACGAAATACAAAGCCAATATTCCATAGATGAAATTTATGCGGCCGCTGTGCAGCGCAAAGAATACCTGCACACCGAAATGGAAAAGCTGGCCAAACAATTATGGCCTGTTTACATGGGCAACGACAAAATGCCTGAAAACCGACTCGAGCTGATCAAAAAGGTGATCGATGCTATTTCGGTCAAACATACCAAACCCGAATTATTTCAGCAAACGATAGAAAAACAGCTGCCGGAACTTACTGCTTTTGTCAAAGAGAAAAACCTGGTTTATATGGATCCCAGCAAGCCTTTGCAGGTCCGCAAAGAGCCGGAATACATGGCGGGTGTGGCAGGCGCATCGATGAGCTCCCCCGGCCCTTATGAAAAAGGCGTAAGTGCCTGGTACAACGTCGGGACACTGAATGGCTGGAGTGCAGAAAAAGCAGAAAGTTACTTACGCGAATACAATGATTACGTTTTACAGATCTTAAATATTCACGAAGCCATCCCGGGACATTATGTGCAATTTATTTACAGTAATAAAGCGCCAAGTATCGTCAAATCAGTACTAACCAATGGCGCCATGGTAGAAGGATGGGCGGTTTACAGTGAATTGATGATGCTGGAGAACGGCTATGGCGGCAATACGCCTGAAATGTGGTTGATGTATTATAAATGGAATTTGCGCAGTACCTGCAACACCATTCTCGACATTTCCGTGCATACAAAAAAAATGAGCAAAGAGGATGCGACGAATTTACTGGTAAAAGAAGCATTTCAACAACAAACAGAGGCAGAAGGAAAATGGCATAGGGTGCAAATCACCAGTGTACAGTTGACCAGTTATTTCACAGGTTTTCATGAGATTGTGCAATTACGCGAAGCGTATAAGAAAAAAATGGGCAACACCTATAACCTGAAGGCTTTTAATGAGAAATTTTTAAGCTATGGCAGTGCGCCGGTAAAGTATATTCGTGACCTAATGTTAAAGTAAATTATTTACAAAGTCAAGACTTGCGCGGTAAATATATTTGACTTAAATTGTATTAAGATTTTCAAAGAACATAGCTTACAATTGTAGCATATTAGAGGCACCCGTTTGGGGTGCTTCTCATTTATGGAGCAACCAGTTCTTAAATACAGGAAAATCTTTCGACATCGGGATAGATCTTTTTTCCGTACCCAACACATCCAACAATCTCTGCGGAATTTCTACCGGCTGACCGATCAGCGGTTCTACGATCTCACCAAATTTTACGGGATGCGCTGTCGCCAGCACGATAGCATTCATCGAATAAGGATTCAGATCATTTTCATCTATATATTCCTGCATGCCCAGGTAGCCCACAGCAGTATGCGGACACATCACATAATTATATTCTTCAAATACCTGCTGTATACAATTGGCAGTTTGTTCGTTATTGTAACTATACGCAGCAATTTCTTCGCGCAATTTGTCCGCATCATTATGATACAGATCCATCATACGGGCAAAGTTGCTCGGATTACCAACATCCATTGCATTGGAGATCGTTCGTACGGAGGATTTGGGTTCAAAGATCCCGGTTTCATGATAAATGGTAAACACATCATTGGAATTCGTGGATGCGATCATCTTTTTTACCGGCAGTCCCATTTTTTTTGCGAGCAGTCCCGCGGTTAAATTTCCAAAGTTTCCCGAAGGGACAGAAAAATAAAGCGGCTGGTTTTTATTGTCGACTTGCTTATATGCATAGATATAATAAAACGATTGTGGAATTAAACGCGCGATATTGATAGAATTCGCAGAAGACAACGTTAGCTTTTCATTCAATTCCTTGTCTAAAAACGCTTGTTTCACCAAAGCCTGGCAATCATCAAATGTTCCGTCGATCTCGATAGCGGTAATGTTGCCGCCCAACGTGGTAAATTGTTTTTCCTGGATATCACTGATCTTTCCTTTCGGATATAAAATGGTGACCTTGATGCCATCGACATTTAAAAACCCATGCGCTACGGCAGAACCGGTATCGCCGGAGGTAGCCACCAGAATATTGACCTCATTATCGTTATTGCGTAGAAAATATCCCATCAAACGACCCATGAAGCGTGCGCCGAAATCTTTGAACGCCAGCGTCGGGCCATCAAATAATTCCAAAACCGAATAATCGCCCACTTCTATCAGTGGCGCATCAAAATCATACGCTTCATGAATGATATTTTCCAGTTCATTTTTGGGAATACTATCTCCGATGAGATGATCGGCGATCTCGAGCGCCATTTCATTAAAGGAATAGGAATCGAGATCTTTCCAGAAAGAACCGGACAATTGTTTGATCTGGTGTGGCATGTACAAACCATTATCGGGAGGCAATCCTTTGAGGACTGCTTCTTTCAGTTCGACATCCGGAGCAATATGTTTAGTAGAGTAGAGTTGCATAGTTTATTTTTTAAACCTCATCAAATAATCGATTAACCTCATTAATTTCATCAATAAGTTGATCAATATGCTCTTTTATACGCTCAACACCATCATTATTCTGTTGTATAAAAGTAGTGACAGATTCTATTTTGTCTTTCTTAGAAAGGTTTGAGACCTTATATAATACTGCACAATTACGAAAATATTGTTTGTCAAATGGAGATAGCGTCGAACTCTGCGCTTTTTTCAAAAAATAATTTATTTGTTTATATGCCAATATAGCACTATAAGTAAAATGTAATATATTAGAAGGAATTGTCTTTACATAATGATCATATTTATAGATATCCGAAAAAAGATTATTCACTGCTTCCCTACCAGTTAATTTTTTAATTTCTATCCCTTCGTTTATCTCAAGTGTTAAAGATTCATAGTGTAATTTTATATTTTCCAATATAGTATTTATATAATTCCATTCATTTTTTAAATCCTGCGCTTCATTAAATGCTTGTAATTTTATATTCGCCTTTACTTGCTCTTTAAATGCAATATATACTAAAAGGGCACTAAACAAACCAATTATAGGCGCTGTAATACCTCCAATTGTATCTCCAGTATATCCAGTTTCTTGAGAAGTAAAACCAATTTTAGAGATTAAAGAAAAAATTCTCGGCAAACTGAATATTGCAATAATTACAAAAACAAATAAAATTTCAATTTTATATTTTATTACAAAGCTTTTCATATTATATAATATCTCTAAGTTCGAGATTAGTCGGTAAAAGGTAAAACTTTGGGGCCTTGTACGTTCACTTTGCTTACATATACTTCGGATGATTCGTTCAGCTTGTTCAACACTTGCTGCATGGCATCTCCTACTTTATGTGCAATTTCTTTTCCGTGACAAAGGGCAAATACACTTGGCCCACTGCCGCTGATGCTGCTGCCCAATGCGCCTGCATCTTTAGCAGCTTGTTTCATATCGTAAAAACCTGGAATTAATTTACTCCTGTAGGGCTCCGCAATATAATCGACGAGACTTCTGCCAATCAATTCGTAATCGCCGCGTAATAAACCCACCATCAGTCCGCCTACATTGGCGCTTTGACGCAAAGAATGAGTTAAAGGAATACTTTTGGGTAAAATTTCGCGCGCATCTTTTGTCAGCACCGTTACATGCGGATGGATCACCGCGCACCAGAGCTCTTCGGGCACGGGAATATGTAAAATATCGAGCGGCTCATAACTTCTCACCAAAACAAATCCGCCGAACAAACTCGCCGCCACGTTATCCGCAATCGCTGAATCGCAGGCCGCTTTTTCGGCATTCAACAAAAACGGCAACATTTCTTCTTTCGTCAGCCGCTCGGCATATAACATATTGATCGCATACACACCGGCAACTGCACTTGCTGCACTGCTACCCAAACCGCTTCCGCTCGGCATCAATTTTTTCAGCCATATTTTACAACCGAGATCGGCTTTGATGTGATCGAGATAATCCTGGATAGCAACAGTCGCTGAATTTTTTTTCGGATCGCGGGGCAATTGTCCTTCATCGCCTTCAATCGATTCAATAGAAACGCCTTTATCCGCAGTGATCTCCATGATCAGCTCATCGCCTGGTTTATCAATGGCGAAACCCAGCACATCGAAGCCGCACGCTACGTTGGCCACCGTTGCCGGCGCAAAAACTTTTATACGATCTCCAATTTTCATATCAATTCGCCATGTAGTTACCTAAGCTGATAATTTCCGCAAACACACCGGCGGCAGTTACTTCCGCACCGGCACCCGGGCCTTTTACAACGAGCGGATTATTTTTGTATCGCTCAGAAGTGAAAACGACCATATTATCGCTGCCACTCAGATTATAGAACGGATGTTTGTTATCTACTTCTTTCAAAACGATCTCTACTTTTCCATTTTCAATCACCGCCATATAACGCAAGACATTGCCTTTGCTTTCTGCCGCTTGTTTTATTTTTTCATACTGCCCATCGACAGAAGGCAGTTTATTCAAAAACGATTTTACATCGACTGATCGCAGAGATGGCGGAACGAGATTTTCCACTTTGATATCGGCCAATTCCATTTGCACGCCTAATTCACGGGAAAGGATCAAAGCTTTTCTCGCAACATCCAATCCGCTGAGATCGTCACGCGGATCGGGCTCGGTAAATCCTTTTGCTTTTGCTTCGAGTACAACTTCGGAAAATTTCAATTTATCCCTGTAGGTATTAAAAATATAAGAGAGTGTTCCGGATAATACCGCTTCAATTTTTAATATTTTATCTCCGGAATTTAATAAACCGTGTAATGTATTGATGATCGGTAATCCTGCGCCCACATTGGTTTCGTACATAAAGCGGGCATTCGAACGTTTCGCGATATCTCGTAAGCCAACATATTTCGCCTGGCTGAGTGTATTCGCAATTTTATTCGGTGTGATGATCGAAATACTTCTACGCAATAATTTTTCATAGAATTCCACCACGTTTTTACTTGCAGAGCAATCCACTAAAATAGAATTTGCAAAGTTGAGGTCGATAATTCTCGAAGCAAACGCGCTGAGATTGGCATTCTCTGCTTTTTCGATCTGCTTTTCCCATTTATCGATATCTACACCATTGCTGTCAATCAGCATTTTTTTGGAATTGATGATCCCGATCAGGTTCAGCTCGATACTCATATCGTTTTTCAGAAAATCGCGCTGTTTTTTAATTTGTTTCAACAGCGTACTTCCGATCAAGCCGGTGGGGCCAACAAGATATAAGTTAATGGAGTGATAATCGTTCTCAAAAAATATTTCGTGCAAAGCGTTCAATGCTTTTGCTTCGTTCACTTTATCGATGACCGCTGTGATATTCAATTCCGAAGAACCCTGTGCGATCGCTTTTACATTGATACCGTTTTTGCCCAACGCTTTGAACATCTTTCCGGAAATGCCCGGCACATTCGACATGTTCTCGCCGATCACCGCGATAATGGTCTTATCCATTTCTACAACGAGCGGCTGAATATGTTTATTGAACATCTCGTAACGGAATTCTTCTTCGACGCAACGCTGTGCTTTTTTTACTTCGTTCGGCATAATACCAAAACAAATAGAGTGTTCGGAAGAGCCCTGTGTGAGGAAAATAATATTGATACCCGATTTAGACAATGTTCCAAACAATCTCGAAGCAATGCCAACGACGCCTACCATTCCGGTTCCTTCCATGCGCAACACAGCGATATCCGAGATCGATGAAATACCTTTAATAGCATTATTCGATTTGCCGGGTGTTTTGGAAATATAGGTTCCGGGATGTTCCGGGTTGAATGTATTTTTAATGACGATCGGGATACCTTTTACATAAGCCGGTTGTATGGTAGGCGGATAAATTACTTTCGCGCCGAAGTGCGAAAGCTCCATCGCTTCTTTATAACTCAACGTCGGAACGGTGAATGCCTGTTCTACGCGACGCGGATCAGCAGTCAATACGCCATCCACATCCGACCATATTTCGATCACATCTACTTTTAATGCGGCACCAAAGATCGATGCTGTATAATCGGAGCCACCACGGCCTAATGTCGTCACATTACCATAATCATCCGAACCAATAAAACCGGTTACGACTGCAACGCCGTTCAATGCTTCGAAGAAATCAATGATATTTTTATTCGTCTTATCGAAATTTACTTTCGCCGATAAAAAATTACTGTCTGTTTTTACGAGCTGTGTCGCGTTCACATAAATTCCTTTGAGTGAAGCTTCTCTTAATGCACCGGCGATTACAAAACAGGAAAACCGTTCGCCATAACTCACCAAATTCGCTAAAGTCTTATCAGAAAGCTCTCCCAATAAATTAATTCCTTTCAGAATATCTTCCACACGCTGCAAGCCTTCTTCCAGTTCTTTGAGCATCGCAGGCTTGATGGATTTTTTTGAGGTCAGTTGTTCAACCGCCTGGAGATGCCGTTTTTTTACATTCGATAAAATTTCGAGATAAGATTTATCTCTTTTACCCGCCAGTTTCCCGGCGCTGATCAACTGATCCGTCACTTTATTGAAAGCGGAACAGACGAGCAACACATCTTCGCCTTTCTTTTTTTCTTTCTTTACAATTTCGATGATCCGGCTTATATTATCTATGGAACCAACCGAAGTACCTCCAAATTTTAGTACTTTCATATATACATTTAGTTTGACTACGTTAAAAGTGCGGAATATTTGTACATTTAAAAATGTATTATTATCCACGAGACGGTAAAAGTAAATAAAGTCGGCCTATTTTGGGCTACTAAGTGGAAATGAATGAATTAACTTAAAATTAAATGTTAAAAGTCCTCCGCTTTTTTTACAGTATCTGGATCGTGATCTGGTTTTTTTTCTGGGCCGTTCCCATGCTTTTTTCCTATCTCTTCGTTAAACTTTTGCCTTATGAAAAACAGATAGACGGCGTTTATATCGTCAATCGTTTTTACCTGTTCTGCTGGTCTGTTTTTAGTGGTTACCGTTACAAGATCAAGGGACTGGAGCATATAGATCGCGGACAAAGTTATATTGTAGTCGGCAATCATACAAATGCCGCGGATATCATTGCATTGGCTTATGGACAACGCGTTACAGCCAAACCCCTGGTCAAAAAAGAGCTTCGCCACATTCCCATACTGGGACAATTATTCGCTTTGGCTTGTGTACAGGTAGACCGCAGCAATGCAGAATCAAGAAAACGAAGTAAGGAAGTTATCTTAAATGATCTGAAAAAAGGAATTTCTGTTTTGATCATGCCTGAAGGGACACGCAACCGGACAGAAGATCCATTGAAAGATTTTTTTAATGGCGCATTTGAACTGGCCATTGAAGCGCAAGTACCCATCATGCCTGTGGTGATGCCTAATCTTCGAAAGATAAATAAGGTGGATACTTTATTGGTGCAGCCTGGAGTAATTGAAACCCATCATTTGCCTCCGGTCAGCACGCTAGGTCTTACACTGGATGATATTGAAACTTTAAAACACAAAGTACATGGTATCATGTGGCAATATATCCTGGAGCACGACGAACAATTTAAAAACTCATATTCGGGCATTTGAACGAGCTCTTCTGTTTAGCCGGCTTGAATAATTTTCCGGAATACACCAGTGAAATTTCCTGGCTTCCATTCATATGGCTGGCTTTCGTCAAAGCTGAAAGGTTCATATCAAAATTATACGTCAGGATCAAACCTTTATATTCCGCGCGGATAGCCGGTATGATGGCATCGCCAATTCTATACCATGCGCCAAAATCGAGGGCAAATACTTCTTCTTTTTTTTCTTTCATCGCATAGCGCACAAAAGCTCCGGCAAGGATCTCACGTGCCGGTCCTTGTTTTTGGAAAAATATACTGGGCAAAATTGACCACGTTCCTTTTTTTGTGAGCTTAATTTCTGCACCCGATACAACAGCGAATCTTTTTTCCAGGCGTTTTGTTCCGCCTTCAAAAAAAGAAACATTCGGGCTCATCAAATTATACGCAGCGCCGCCGATATAAAATTTGCTGCCATCTTTTGGAGAGTAGGCATACATAAGGCCTGCAGCAAGATTGTAATCGACTTGTTTATCTATGAGTTGGGTTTCTCCGGAAGGCAGCCCGGGATCGAATCCGTCAAGGCCATTGAACTGATTGTCAAATGTTGCCTTGCTAAAATCGAACTTACGAACTGCCATTCCGTTGTGAAAACCCACACCAAGCATATGATTTCTTTTCCTTCCCATGACTTGCTGGAAGGAAATGTTCAAATTAAATTGATTATTGGTAAAGTTGGTTGATCCCGCACGGTCGTTTATGATTTCTATACCTACTCCTAACGTGGTATTTGGAAATTTATTGCGCAATAATCCCATTTCTGCAACCGCGCCTAATGTGCGATATGGTTTGCTCACACTTCCCCACTGCGTTTTATAAATTGCACCTACCATATAATCATTATCTCTGAATGCAGTGAATGCAGGATTGGATGCTGATGGTATAGAATAGAACTGCGAATAATGCAGATCTTGTGCAATAGCATGTCCTCCTGTAAACAGGAAGAGCATTAATACTATTTTCGTCAAGGTTTTCATGTTGGGTTGCTTTGGGTGTTTCTAAATTTTATTCCGGGTTGTTTTTTTTATTTTTTTATCTCAGCATGGTGACGTCACCTTTTTTCGTGGTTGCGCGCCCGTCGATACAGACGACATCCACATAGTAAACAAATACGCCGGGATCGAGTATGGTGCCGTTAAACGTTCCATCCCATCCTATGCTCATATCTTTCGTTTCAAAGACCATTTGTCCCCAGCGATTGAATATCCTGAACTCTTTCACAGAAGCTATCCCGGGACCCAATACTTTAAATGATTCGTTGATGCCATCGCCGTTTGGCGTAAAGGTGTTTGGCAGGAAAACCATATTGCCGTCGCAATCTTCATAAACATGGATATACAGTTCATCTATCGCTTTACATCCATATTGATTGATCGCAGTGACTATATAAGTTGTATCTACATCGGGTTTCGCAATTGGTGAAGGACAATTCGTGCACGATAAATTATATTCCGGCGACCAAACATATTGAACGGCATCCGGTGAAGTGGCATCGAGATTAAACTCCATGCCGCGGATTCCCACCTGGTCATCGCTTGCCGTTACTTCCGGTGTTGGGTTTACTTCCACCGTGATCGGCAGCACAACCGGAGTACAAGTTCCGTTGGTTACGGTCACCTGGTAGTTCGTTGTTTCTTTCGGAAATGCCCATCGCTCGCAAACACAGGCTACACTACTAACATCCGCTAGTGTCGGATCCGGTCTCCAGTTGATACTGGATACATTGAGCGATGTGTTTTCAGCCAATACGTGCAACAGCACAGAATCGCCGTAACAGATCGTCGTATCCGGCCAGGCATTCGCATGGATTTTTGTGCGCACACTCACCAATACCGTATCATATGCCGGGCAGGCAGGATGATCGTAACCTTTGATAAAATATTTTGTCGTTGTGTCGGGTTTGGCGATCGCATAGAACGGGTTGGTTTTGTTTAACGCGTAATTCGGTGTCCATTCCACAGTCTGCGGGCCATTTACGATCAGTTCTATCGATTCGCCTTTACAAATTTTTCCAGCACATTGGGATCCTAAGCTTAGAATTCCACGTGGACAAGTTGTCGCGG
>JADMIO010001101.1_pt1 | contig 58060 bp, 41 predicted proteins | sample 8958161 | NCBI WGS metagenome assembly JADMIO01 (sample SAMN16585339, study PRJNA669376) | soil metagenome | isolation source: Crop rotation soil | place: USA: Cullars Rotation, Alabama | collected 2011
GCCGCGACTTCAAGTCACGTGAATTCCAAGCTTCGGATCCCACTGTGCTGGAAAGATGGGTATTGACTGCCAGCAGCACTACAGTGATTTTGAAAGCGGTAAAAAACATTTTACCGAGGAAAATATTAAGAACATCTGCCAGGGTTTTAAAATTCCTCCCGAGGAATTTAAAAAAGTGAATTACGATATCCTTAATGATATGATCCATTTGGCTGATCTGTCGGCCGAACTTCAGACCTACTTTAAGAAACTCAGCAATAAAGAACACTATCTTTATTTACTCGAGTGCGAAAAAAGGCTGGTTGAGATTAAACTGGACAATGCCCGTAAAAACAAAGAAATTCTTGAGATCCAGGAAAAGACATTCTGGATTCCCAACCAGGAGATTCCGAGAATTTATGTAATTGCCTGAGGTAGAAAACGCGCGATCCGCGAAATTCAAATCGTCCCTGATATTTTTATTGTTTGGTGTTAACCAACCCGGAAAATTTTAACGATTGTTGTTAAAATAACAAGTTTGCTCCTGGCAACAGGAGGTTAAGAATTATCAATAAACTTATCTATCTCTTCTTTTTTAACCCTTAAGATCTCTTCGAGTTTTCTGATCTCTTCCTCCAGGTACAATTTTTTTTCCTCAGCTTTTTTGATCAGTTCTTTTTTCTCCATGTTTTTCACATACAGGTCATAGGCCTCGGCAATGATCACCCTCATCTCTTCATCCTTCCAGGGTTTTACAATGTACTTGAAAATATAGCCGTTGTTAACTGCTTGTTTTAAGATCTCAAAATCAGAATAAGCGGTCAGTAAAATCCTTACCTGGTTGGGGTATTTTTGTAAGGCCTGCTCGAGCAATTCCACGCCGGGCGTGCCCGGCATTTTCTGATCGGAGATCAATACGTGAATGTTGTTTTCCTCGAGGATTTTCCTGGCCTCCGTTGCTGAGATGGCTGTGAAGATGGTGAAATACCTCCTGAAAGCCGCTTGAAAAGCGGATAAATTATTTTCCTCATCATCCACATACAGAATGTGAGGTAAGGCGTCGGTGCTCAATTTGTGTGGTTTTCGTTTTGTGTTGAATAAAGATAAACCGAAAACCTGTGTGATCGTCGTACAGCGTAAAATTATTTGGTAAAACACGCTGTTGAAAAAGGAAAAAATGACCGCGCTGTCGTTTTCCGACAGATTTTGTCGTTTTCCGACAGATTCTGTCGTTTTCCGACAGAGCATGACTGTTTTGAGCGTGGTCCAGGAACTACCAGCGGGTTGAAACCTGCTTTTTTAATTCCGCCGGAGAATTTTACCTGTTGTACCGGGGATTAAAAGTAATGTCTATCTTCAGTATCAGATTGAAACCCCACTTAAATTAATACCCAACCATTTTGATGGCTGTCAGGTAGTGTTTAAAAAGCAGAGCCGGTAGTGGTTTTAGCGGCCGGCCATAACATAACTTTATAAAATGTGCATGAATTGCAGACTTATTTTTATAACGATCGTTTTTGTTTCCCGGGCTCTGTTGTCACAAAATGAAACTGCCAAATGGTATTTTGGCAATATGGCGGCTGTTGATTTTATGAACGGGGGACCGACCGCGCTTGGCAACAGTGTTATGTTCCAGTCGGAGGGCTGTGCAAGTATTGCGGACAGTTTAGGCAGCCTGCTATTTTACACAAATGGTATCGATATCTGGAATAAAACGCATGTCGTGATGGCCAATGGAAGCGGGCTCTTGGGGCATGGGAGCACCAGCCAATCGGCGCTGATCGTGAAACAACCCGGAAATACAAATATTTATTTTGTTTTTACACTTGATGTGGCCGGATACCCAAACGGTTTGAAATACTCGATCGTCGATATGAACCTGGCCGCGGGTATGGGGTCTGTTACCGCAAAAAATATTCCTGTCTACGCTCCGAGTTGTGAAAAACTATGCGCCACGGCACACTGCAATGGCACCGATATCTGGGTGGTCACGCATGAATTCCCCGGTACAAATTTTCGGGCCGATCTTGTTACGGCTGCCGGTCTCAATCCCGTTCCAGTCATATCCAATGCGGGTCCGACATTCACCAACCCGGTCAATACACAGGGTTGTATGAAAATTTCGCCCACCGGTAAAAACCTTGGCCTGGCCAGGTTTTGGCCCACAGGTGGTGGAGGGCCAACCTATGAGTTATATGATTTTGACAATGCCACGGGTGTAGTCTCCAATCCTTTAAGCATTTCAGCGGGAACCTGTGGCTATAGTTGCGAATTTTCCCCTGACGGCACCAAATTTTATGGTGGCGGCCGCTATGCCCAACCAACAAAGGTCTATCAGTGGGACCTTTGTGCGGGTTCAGGTTCAGCTATCATTGCCTCGCAATATACGGTGACGACAACAAACTCCGATTGGTCACCCGGTCATCTGCAGTTGGCACTTGATGGAAAGATGTATCTTTCGAAGTTTAGCAAACAGGACCTGGGAGTGATCAACAATCCCAATTTAGGAGGATCTGCCTGCAATTATAATAACAACGGTCCATCGATTCTACCTGGAACGGCAGCCTTTGGTCTCCCCAATTTTGTAAGCAGTCTGTTCAGAGATAAACCGTCGGTCACTTACAGCGTGAATTGCGTCGCGGCGTCTTTTACGGCCTCGGTGCCCACGAATACCGTCCCGGGCTGTGTACCTTATACCAGCACTATTACGGCGCTCGCCTGGAATTTCGGCGACCCGTCCTCGGGAATCAATAATGTGAGTTCGGGGTACACTCCCACACACTATTTCAGTGCGCCCGGCACTTATACGGTATTATTGACCTTCAGCGGGCCCTGCAATAATTATAGTATAAAAAAAGTAGTTAATATTTCATCGCAGGTTGCCGCATTCGGTATCAGTGGCCCAACGCTTATATGTAATGGGATGAGCGCTATTTTAAGCGCGAACACTCTTACGAATTCATATGTCTGGAGCACAGGATCCAATGCAGCGACCATCACTGTTTCGCCGGCGATGAATACAATTTATACCGTTACTGCAACGGATACTTCAGGTTGTTCTGTTTCTAAAACATATAGTGTAAATGTTCATCCGTGCACAGGTTTAAGTCCAAATACGCTAAACGCCGGGGTAAAAATTTATCCAAACCCGGCAAACAACCTCATTTTTATTTCGGTGGCAGATGAGCAGATCAAAACAGAACTCACTCTGCATTTAGCTGATGCGAGTGGCAGGGAAATAAAAAGCATAAGATTTATGCCTGAAAAAGATAAAGACTTCCCTGTTAATATTGAAAATGTCGGCAGAGGTATTTACATCATCACCATCAACAGGAATAAAGAACTGTTGATGACAGCAAAATTTGTAATACAGGATTAAACGGTGAAAAACCATCAAACAAAACAGTTCGTGGCAAAAAAATTCCGGTTCGTCATTGTTCCGTCCAAAAAGCCGGCGAAAATGTAAAGTGTCAGTCTACGACCATTTTTCCGGTATCCCTTGGCGGGATCACAATATAAAAATTGCAGCCAGCGCCATGATCACAATGATGACGAGGTACTGCCAGATGTCAACAAAATATGGTGAGTATTTTTTCCAGGTTTCTTTCACAAACTACCATTTGGCCGTGGGGTGCATCCTCGGCAGCGACTGCATTTCGGATAGAATATAACTCAGATGTTCGCTGTGCAAACCCTGGCGGCTGCCTTTTTGCATAAAAGTACTTTCCGGTACTTTTAGATTCGCTTGTTCGATGAGATCAAAGATTTCTTTTTCCCAGACCGGTTTAAGCGCGTTCAGATCGACGGCGATATTTTCTTTTAAAAGCAATTCATCCACACCGGTCATTTCAAATAACTCCCCGGTAAATGGCCAGATTTCTTCAAAGCCTTTTTGCAAACGTTCCATACTTTCTTCGGTGCCGTTCCCAAACCGTTTTACCCAGCTAAAACTGTGACGCTTATGGTAAGTGATCTCCTTAATGGATTTTGCGGCGATACCAGCGAGTGTTTCGTCTTTGCATGTTGAAAGTTTTGTATAGAACATCAGATCAAAACAATCAATAAAAGCCTGACGGATTATGGTTTTAGCATAATCGCCATTCGGTTGTTCAGTGATTAATGCGTTAAAATACTCACGGTCGTTTCTGAAAAAAGCGAGGTCATCCTCCGATCTCCCTTTACCCTCAGTTTTGGCCGCGTATTCCAACAAACTCTTTGCGCGCCCGAAAATATCCAGGGCGATGTTTGTCAAGGCAAGATCTTCTTCCAGGAATGGGCCGTGGCCGGTCCACTCACTCAGCCGTTGCGCCAGGATGAGGCTCGTGTCACCGAGTCTTAATGTGTAACTAAATAATGCTTCCTGCCTGGTCATATAAAAATATGATTAGAGATTTAAATTTGATTACATGTGCCCAATCCCGTCCGGGATTTGGTAAAAAGTAGGATGACGGAAAATTTTATCATTTGCCGGTTCAAAAAAAGCGCCCGCGTCTTCCGGGCTGCTGGCTACGATGGCCGAACTTGGCACTACCCATAAAGCCATGCCTTCACCACGACGGGTATAAAGGTCCCTGGCATTTTGCAAAGCCATTTCTTTATCATAAGCATGTAAATTACCACAGTGTACAAAAGGCTGTCCTGCTTTTTTCTGAACAAATACTTCCCACATCGGGCCCTGGCTATCACTCATAAAATAAAAATCAAAAATTAAAAATCAAAAATTATCAGGCGGCTAAAGATTCGTTTTGTTTTTTGCCGTAGGCCATTGCTGCTTCCCGCACCCAGGCGCCGTCGTTGTGCGATTTATTCCGCGACACCAAACGGTCTTTATTGCAAATACCGTTTCCTTTGATCACGTTCTTAAATTCAACCCAATCCGGTTCGCTGAAATCGTAACCTTTTTTCTCCTCGTTCCATTTTAAATTTTTGTCGGGAACGGTCAATCCAAGGTATTCAGCCTGCCTAACTGTTTGGTTGACGAAACGTTGACGGAGCTGGTCATTTGTTTCACGCTTAATGCGCCATTTGATGGCATTTTCACTGTTGGGGCTTTCGCGGTCGGGTGGGCCGAACATCATCAGTGTCGGGTACCACCAGCGGTTCAGCGCGTCCTGGGCCATTTCTTTCTGGCCAGGTGTACCAAAAGCCAGGTGTGTCATTAATTCGTAGCCCTGGCGCTGGTGGAAACTCTCTTCCTTGCAAATGCGCACCATGGCCCTGCTGTAAGGCCCATAGGAAGAACGCTGCAACATAACCTGGTTCATGATAGCGGCCCCGTCCACAAGCCAGCCAATCGCGCCGACATCGGCCCAGGTTAACGTGGGATAATTAAATATAGAGGAATATTTTGCTTTACCTGTGAGAAGTGCGTCGAGCATGTCGTCGCGACTGATCCCAAGCGATTCTGCGGCAGTATAGAGATAAAGACCGTGTCCGCCCTCATCCTGCACCTTCGCCAGCAGCACCAGTTTCGCTCTCAGGCTCGGCGCGCGCGTGATCCAATTACCTTCGGGCAACATGCCGACAATTTCGCTATGTGCGTGCTGCGAGATCTGCCGGATCAAATGCTTGCGATAATTTTCAGGCATCCAGTCTTTGGGTTCTATCATTTCATTTTTGGCCAGCTTGGCTTCAAATAAATTCTCAGATTGTGTAAGGTCCATTTTTTAGCTTTGGGTATCTTACAAAGATAACGTTTATAGGCTTTTTATCAAAAAAACAAACATCATTGCCAAACATGATTAAAAGCAGTCGCTTGGCTTTTTTTTATGGGCTTAAAGGGGTATTTTTGCACTCATTTCAGAAATTTATGGCACGTTTTCATAATTTAAAAATAAAAGACATCAGGCGGGAAACAGCCGATGCGGTTTCTGTGGCCTTTGAAGTTCCGCCCCAGCAGCAACCTGAATACCAGTTCAAACAAGGACAATATATCACCTTAAAATTAAACCTCGAAGGGGAAGAAGTAAGACGTTCATACAGCTTATGTTCCAGCCCTTATGGCGAAAAAGAGCTGCGTGTGGCGATTAAAGAAGTCGAGGGCGGCAAAGTATCTACTTTTATCAACCGCAATCTGAAAGTGGGCGACATGATGGAAGTCATGACGCCTATGGGAAACTTTACAACGCCGCTTTCGGGAAGCAACAATAAAAGTTACGTGTTATTTGCCGGTGGCAGCGGCATCACACCCATGATGAGTATTTTAAAAAGTATTCTGTACGTTGAAAAACAAAGCAGGATTACCCTGATTTATGCCAATAAAAATGAAGACAGCACCATCTTCAGGGCGGAGATCAACAACCTGGTTTCAACGAATCCGAATTTAACGGTTGTGCATGTGTTTGACCAGCCGGTTTCGAAAATATCAGATCTGCAAACAGGAATTGTTACCGTGGATAAGGCAAAATCCCTGCTTGAAAATTTCACAGGATTTAATGCCGACGAATATTTTATCTGCGGCCCGGGACCCATGATGGCAAATGTGAAGACCGCGCTGGAGAATTCCAGCGTGCCTAAAGATAAAATACATATCGAGTATTTTAACTCAGTTGTCGCAGAGGTAAGCGGCATTGAAACTAAGACCGGCGGTAATGTCAACGCCAAAGTTAAAGTGCTGCAATATGGCATTGAAACAGAATTCAACCTCGAAACCACCGGTATCAGTGTTTTGGAGGCTGCTATTGAAGCAGGTGTCGACGCGCCCTTCAGTTGCAAGGGCGCAGTGTGTTGCACCTGCCGCGCCAAAGTTCTGGAAGGTAAAGTTAAAATGAGCGCCAATTTTGCCTTAACCGATGCTGAGGTCGAAGAGGGATTTATCCTCACCTGCCAGTCACACCCGATCACCGAAAGGGTTGTGATTGATTATGATGCCTAGGCTATTCCCTTATTAATTTTTCGTTGGCGAGCAGAGCTTCTTTGTATCGGAGTTGTATATAGTAAATTCCGCCAGGTAAATGTCCAAGATCCGTCACCAGTTGCCTGCCGGCGGGTTTTATCTCATGTTTTCTTACGCTTTGTCCCAGAACATTCAGCAGATCAATTGTGTACAGATCGCCCTGGATTAGCACGTCAGACTCAAGTGTGACCTGGCCCGAACAGGGATTCGGATAAATTTTAAGGGGAATGTTGTGACCTGACAGTTCATCAAAACCAACGTCAAAGTCGCAAAGAGTTGTTGAAGTTTTTTTATACAGGGCGAAATTATTGTCCTGGTAACATTTAAAGTCGCTGGTATAAAGCGTTGGTTGATCCAGCCGCGGGGTATCCGCTTCGCAGTACATCGGGAACATAAAATTGTTGCGGTTCATGATCCTTTCTATCAGTGTATCTGTGGCAGTGACTGTATAGTTGTTTGAATTTCCCCAGGTATAGGTATTCGTATACGTTGTCACAACTCTTTTAAGACTCAGGTTATTGATCAACACACGCCCGGTGTCCACGACGGTCATCACACCTCTTTTATTACAGGTGCCTCCCAGGCGATTCCTGAGCCATTTATTGCCGACAGCGGCGTTAAAGTTCACAATGGTATCAAAGGTACCGGTTGACGGCGACCAGGCGTACACCACTTTATTATTTTGATAAGTGTAATATCTTTTAAAGTTAGGAGCAACGGTCGCAGTTGCCGAATAAGAATTAAGATAACCGCTGAAAGTGGAAATCACAATATTGCAATTGATGCCGTTGAGAACCGTGTCGCCGGTGTACTGATATTTTTCAACGCCGTTGATGTTCCAGTAACCGAACGGAAGACCGATAGAAGGGCCAATGTTAAAAATTTTGTAATGCCAGGTTGCTCCCGGCTTGCACCAGCCCTGCGCACTGAAGGTGTGGAAGAAGAACTGGCAGATCAAAAAGAGTAGAATTTTTTTCATGAGATTGATGTTTTTGTATAAACTAAGCTATGAAATAAGGTGGTTCTATTTAAGAAACATTAAAATGTGGTTGAAATTTTATGAAAAATGGCATTAAATGACGGATACTTGGAAGGTTTTTATAACGGTTGCGATTTGTGTGGTTTGATGATTACAGGGTCTGTTAGTTTCGATTTACATTTGACTCCCAGGAAGATTAGCCGAACAGATGCTGAGCAAATTATTAATTCTTAAAAACGTCGGGGATTAAAAATTTCTTTGGTATTTTTATCCCGATAAGCATCAGGACTAAAATCATAAAATAATAAATCTATCATATTATGGAAAATAATACCTCAGAAGGCAAATGTCCTTTTCCACATGGCGGGACATCTAAAAAAATTGCGGGCGGCGGAACAAGAAATCACCACTGGTGGCCGAACCAGTTAAACTTAAGCGTGCTGCGCCAGCACTCCCCACTTTCCAATCCTATGGGCGCTGACTTTGACTACACTAAAGAATTCAAAAGCCTTGATCTAAAAGCGTTAAAAAAAGACATCATGGACCTGATGACAAAGTCACAGGATTGGTGGCCGGCGGATTATGGCCACTATGGACCATTCTTTATCCGTATGGCATGGCATAGCGCCGGCACTTACAGGATTGCGGACGGCCGCGGTGGTGGTGGTTCGGGGGCACAGCGTTTCGCACCGTTGAACAGCTGGCCCGACAATGCCAACCTCGATAAAGCGCGTTTATTGCTTTGGCCCGTAAAACAGAAATACGGAAAAAAAATTTCCTGGGCGGATTTGTTGATCCTGACAGGTAACTGTGCGCTGGAATCAATGGGTTTTAAGACTTTTGGTTTTGCAGGTGGCCGCGCAGACGTCTGGGAACCGCAGGAAGATATTTATTGGGGTTCAGAAGCTAAGTGGCTGGAGGATAAACGTTATTCGGGTGAACGTGAACTGGAAAACCCTTTGGCAGCCGTACAAATGGGACTCATTTACGTGAACCCGCAGGGACCGAATGGGAATCCCGACCCGATTGCCGCCGCAAAGGATATACGCGAGACCTTCCGCCGTATGGCGATGAATGACGAGGAAACAGTGGCGCTTATTGCGGGTGGTCATACCTTCGGTAAAGCCCATGGCGCAGCTGATGCCGGTAAACACGTTGGGCCTGAGCCAGCGGCTGCGGGGATTGAAGCGCAGAGTATGGGTTGGAACAGCAGTCATGGCACAGGTCATGGTGCGCATACCATTACGAGCGGACTGGAGGGCGCCTGGACCACGACGCCGACAAAATGGAGCAATAACTTTTTTGAAAACCTGTTTGGTTACGAGTGGGAACTGACAAAGAGTCCCGCCGGTGCCCATCAATGGAAACCGAAGGGTAACGCCGGGGCCGGCCTGGTGCCGGATGTGAGTGATCCGGCGAAAAAACACGCGCCTTTTATGTTGACCACAGATCTTTCTTTGAGAATGGATCCAGCCTATGAAAAAATTTCGAGACGATTTTTCGAGCATCCCGATCAGTTTGCGGATGCCTTTGCGCGCGCGTGGTATAAACTCACACACCGTGACATGGGACCGCGTGAGCGTTACCTGGGACCGGAGGTGCCGAAAGAAGAACTCATCTGGCAGGACCCGATTCCGGCAGTAAACCATCCTTTGGTTGATGATAAAGATGTTTCAGGTTTAAAGGAAAAAATACTCGCATCAGGTTTGTCTGTTTCTGAACTGGTAGCTACTGCCTGGGCATCCGCCTCCACCTTCAGGGGATCAGATAAACGTGGTGGTGCTAACGGCGCGCGGATTCGCCTTGAACCACAAAGGGGCTGGGAAGTGAACAATCCTCCCCAATTGCAGAAGGTGCTAAAGAATTTAGAAAATATTCAACAGGAGTTTAATTCCGGACAATCGGGCGGCAAAAAAGTTTCGCTTGCCGACCTCATCGTGTTGGGTGGTTGCGCAGGTATAGAAAAGGCCGCGAAGAACGCCGGGCAAAACATAAAGGTTCCCTTTTCTCCCGGGCGCATGGATGCTACGCAGGCGCAAACCGATGTGGAATCTTTTGCGGTACTTGAGCCTGCCGCTGACGGGTTCAGGAATTATAAAAAAAGTATCCATAAAATTCCGGCGGAGGAGATGTTGATCGAACAGGCACAGTTATTGACTTTAACAGCGCCTGAATTAACCGTCCTCATAGGCGGCATGCGTGTATTGAACGCTAACTTTGACAAATCAAAACTGGGTGTGTTCACTAAACGTCCTGAATCCTTAACAAACGATTTTTTTGTAAACCTGTTACAACTCGGCACAACCTGGAAAGGAATGGCCGGTTCCACAGATATTTTCGAGGGTCGCGATCCCAAATCGGGAGAAGTGAAATGGACCGGGACACGTGTGGACCTGGTGTTCGGGTCTAATTCCGAGCTAAGAGCCATCGCTGAAGTTTACGGGTGTTCAGATGCCGGGGAAATATTTATAAGAGATTTTATCAAAGCCTGGACCAAAGTAATGAACCTTGATCGTTTCGATTTGCATAATTAAATCGCCGGTTTGAGTTCCAAGACAGCGCTGACAGGGTTCTACTGACAAAATTGACCCAAAAAACGCTGCCGGACTGTCAAGCTGTTTATTGTCGCCGGAACGTATTTTATTGCCGAGGCGGTTGATATGTGGGCAACCAAAATAAAAATTATTTTAAAGATATTGTTTAATATTGTGTGAATTTAAATCTTAATACAAATAAATTATGAGTCTAAAAATTGGAGACAAAGCGCCGGATTTTACATTGTACAACACTGAAAAAAAAGCGTTTACCTTAAGTGATTACAAAGGAAAAAATGTGTTGTTACTGTTTTTCCCCCTGGCCTTTACAAGTACTTGTACAACAGAACTATGCAGCGTGCGCGACAACCTGGAAATGTATAACGGCTTAAACGCAGTTGTTTTTGGTATTTCCGTCGATACACCTCATTCACTTGTGAAATTTAAAGAAGAGCAAAAACTCAATTTTGATCTGCTCAGTGATTTTAATAAAAAAGCCTCGAAAGCTTATGATTGTCTTTATACCTCATTTGGTGCAATGGCGATGGAAGGTGTGAGCAAACGCTCGGCATTTGTCATCGACAAAAATGGCGTCATCCAGTATGCTGAGGTTCTTGACAACGCCAGCGACCTGCCTGACTTTTCAAAAATCAAATCAACACTGGAAAAACTGAAATAACAAAAGCGGTAGATTTTTGCTAAGGCCTTATTTTCATAAAGAAGGAATCGAGGCCGGCTGTGATGAAGCCGGACGGGGCTGTTTAGCCGGTCCCGTTTATGCGGCAGCCGTTATTCTTCCAAAAAGATACAGGAACAAATGGCTGAATGACAGCAAAAAGTTGAGCGACAAGGATCGTTATGAACTTCGCCCGGAAATTGAGGCCAAAGCGGTTGCATGGGCTGTCGGCGTCGTGAGTCATACCGAAATCGACGAAATTAATATTCTGAATGCTTCTTTTTTGGGCATGCACCGGGCCGTTGATCAGTTGCAGACCGTACCAGAGCGTTTACTGATAGATGGTAACAGGTTCAAACCCTACAAAACAATTCCCCATCATTGTATCATTGGCGGTGATGCAATATACCTGAGCATCGCCGCGGCTAGTATCCTTGCAAAAACATACCGTGACGATTTTATGAAAGAGGCGGCCAAAGAGTACCCGCATTACGGGTGGGAAACCAATATGGGTTATCCCACTGAACTTCATCGTGAGGGCATCCGGAAAAACGGTCCCTGTGCTATTCACCGTATGACTTTCCAATTGCTGCCGGCGCAACTGGAGCTGGTGTTCGGGAATTCAACTGTTTAATCTTAAACAGACTTTGATAATAGTTCGCGAAGACACGGATCTTACCGGTGGCTCCTACCGCCCAAAAGCGGTTTAATTCACAGTCTCTGTTTTATAACTCGCAATGGCGACATCATTTGGACTCAGGCCTTTTTATTAGTTTAGTTAACAATGACAATTTTCAGGAAAATACTTTTTGGAGTATTTATCATCTTTGCTCTCGCCCTAGGGTTTTGGGCATACCTGAGTTTAAAAAACAGCAAGAAACCGAAAGTAGACGCCTTGACAATGCTTCCGGACAGTTGCCTTATTTATTTCAGCACCTCCGATTTCTTCGGGCTTGATAAAAAATTAAACTCGCAAAGCCTTATTGTCGACAAACTAAAAATGTTTAAAGACATCAACTCTTTTTGCACAACGCTTCGTCAGTTTGATTCATTGCTCACTACCCGGCCGCGGGTAAAGGAAGAGATTTCGGAGAATATCATTCACTTTGCGCTTTATGGCAGCCACCTGAACTGGATAAGTACCTTTAATATCCGGCAACTGGGTGAACAGGAGAAAGTAAATGAAGAATTCTCACGTTTGTTTGACGCAAACAAAATTGATAAAAATATATACAGTTTCGGATTGGGTGGAAAAGAAAAATTTTATTTCTCGCTGACTAATGGCGTGGTGATTATTTCAAGCAACAAAGAAACGATGCTTAAGGCGCTGGAACCGTCGGCAAAAAAACTTTGTAACAACCCGTCATTTCTTGGATTTAAGAGTACTTTGAGCGAAAACGGGTTGTTGTCGGCCTATATAGATCAGGGAATTTACCAAAAAAATGAGGCCGCGTTGAAACTCAACCTTCCTGATATTTGTCGTCAAGGTTATTATTCCGGTGTTGTGGACATTCAACCTTCCGAGGTGAAAATTAACGGCTATTTAAAGCCCGACAGCTCGGGCATCATTTCGTTATTCGGATCACAGGAACCACAGAAACCGGATTTTATAGATGACTTGCCCTACGCCTGTAATTATTTCCAGGCCTACGGATTCAGCACATTTTCAGAGATAAAAATTAAACTCGACAGGCAGAAACCCAAAATGCAGATGGAATTCTGGGAGATGATAAACGATTCAGCCTTGTACAATGTCCGCGACGCTTTTTATGCAAACATCGGGAACGTTATTGTAGATTTTGAAAGCGGTGCGTCGCGGCAAAAATTTGTTCTCTTAGGCCTAAATGATACGCTGCTGGCCAAAGAACACTTAAAGCTCATGAGTGATACTATTCTTGACAGGAATCGTATGCAGATTTTCAGTTTGAAAAAAACCAGGCAGGGAGAATTCCAGGCTCTCCTTGCGCCTTTATCGGATTGCGCAACAGTTTTTGCAACAATTTATCATTCGCTTATTTATTTTTCAGAAAATGAGGATGACCTCAGCCAATTATTGTACAGTCTCAAAGGCAATCTTGTCCTGTCGGAACACGAAAGTTTTATTGCCTACAAAAATCAAAATTTCCCCGAAACGTTCAACTACCTGGTCTACAATATCCCCGCGCTCGATAAAACAAAACGATCTTCTTTTTTTGATTTCGAAACCGATTCAAAAAGTGATCCTTTTGAGACGTTTAAACACTTTTCTTTTTTCATCAGCAACCAAAAAAAACATATGGAGTTCCGGTGGCATTTGCTGAACGAAACAGAAACACTCAACAAGGAACAAAATATCCTATGGGCCCTGCAGCTGGATACTGTGAGCACCATGAAAGCCCAGCCTTTCGTGAATCACACAACTAAGGAAAACGAACTGTTGATCCAGGATGATGGATTGACCCTTTACCTTGTGAACGCCAAAGGTACCGCTCTGTGGAAAAGGCGATTGAGTGAGAAAATAACTTCCCCGATCTTTATGGTTGATATTTTTAAAAACGGCAGATACCAGTTGCTCTTCAGTTCCAGGAACCAGATACATTTAATGGATCGAAACGGAAACTATATTAACGGATACCCCCTGAATTTACCTGCAGAGGCCTGTTCCCCCCTGAGCGTTTTTGATTATGACAATACCCGCGACTACCGGATCTTTGTCGCCTGCAAAAACAACCAGATCTATAATTACTCTATTTCCGGAAAAAGACAGCAGGGTTTTGTTCCTTTTCACACAGATAGTAAAGTCAGGCTTCCGATACAATACATAAAAGTCGGACTGAGCGATTACCTGGTAGCCCTTGACGAGGAAGGAAAGATTTACACATTCAGCAGGAGAGGGGAGGGCAGGATAGGTCTCAGGAACAAGGCAACCGCTAACTGCCAGGCTTTTTACCTTGACGTGACCGGCAATGTAAATTCAACCAATTTTATATATACTGATGACAAAAACAGTTTGATTAATAAAATATCGTTAGCCGACAAAAAGAGTATTATTAAGCTCAATTACGGAGTTGAAAATGCCGGCGTAAACTTTTGTCAGACCGGCGACAAAAAAACCGCCCGTATTATATTTTCAAAACTCAACGCAATGATCGCTTACGACCTCAACGGCAATTTATTATCGAACCGCACATTTGAGAATGATCTGAGTGAATCGGACTACTATGAAGACGAGGCGCGCAGTGTTTATCTGACGCGCAGCTATATCAGGGACGAACTTTTAGTTTATGATGTGCAGCGGCAGAAAACAAAACTGTTCGGCGCAACTTCTCTGCCCCTTGTTTCGGATCTGTTTAATGATAATAAAAAATATCTTGTTATTACAAACGGCAACCGTTTAAGTTGTGTGTTGCTGAACTGATGATCTTTAATATTCACCGCCGATTTTCCTTTGATTGATGATTTCATTACTAAAGGCCGGTAATTTCAATGGTCGCTTTGGCAAGTTCCCAGTGTCACTGAGGCACAGTAAAAATTTTTTAAGATCCCGCAGCTCTTTATTTGTGAGACCCAGTGAATCGAAAGGAAGCGTTTGATTTTTTACCGTTAAGCCTGAACCCGAGCCCCCACCCCTGTTATAGAAAGCCAACACCGAATCGAGCTCTTTGTAGACACCATTGTGCATGTAAGGCCCGGTAAAAGCTATATTACGGACTGTCGGCGTCTTAAATGCGTGCGCGTGGATGTCTGAACCGGTAATTTTTTGTCGCCCCTGGTCCGGGTCCAGATGTTTACCATTCATGATTTCAGGAATACCAATCACTTCGAACTCGTTATCATTGAACATGGGTGGAACAGTTCCGTTAAAGAGGGGAAAAAAATGACAGGAGCCGCACAAGGCTTTACCCGAAAACAGGTTGTAACCGTTTATTTCATCCCTTGTTAATTGTGTTTTATCGCCTTTCAGGTATCGGTCAAATTTGCTGTCCCTGGAATCCAACGTTTTAATGAACTCTGTGATGGATTTAATAACCGCGTAAAAGGTAATCGCGCTATCGGGTTTATTTTTGAAAGCGTCGTGGAATAACCGCTTGTATTCTCCGCTTTGTTTCAATTTAGAGACGATCTCCGCTGAACTGCTTTTCATTTCGAAGACGTTATTAAAAACCGCATCGGCCTGGCCTTCCAGGTTAAAACTCCTTCCGTCGTGAAAATATAATTTTTGATAAGCCGAATTCACCAGTGTAGGCGCGTTACGCGTAAGTTTCGACGTCCCATCGTACGCAATACTTCTGTCGCGTCCATCGGTGAAAGCTCTACTGTCCTGGTGACAGGATGCGCAGGCGCGTTTGTTGTTCCCGGATAAAACAGGATCAAAAAACAATAATTTGCCCAGCCGGGCCTGCAGATCCAGGTTAACCGAATCCAGCACATACACTGAAAAATACTGTTTGTTAATACTGGTCTTTTCGAAGAAAGAGCCGGTCTTAAAATTGACCGCGTAATTCATCGGTGAGGATTCGGTTTTCAGGCAGTTGAAGAAATGACAAAGGTTTTTGTAAGCGAGGTCCAGGTGCTCCGCCATAAAATTCAGGCGGTCGAAAGAATCTGAGTCGGGATGCCTTTTCAGTTCTTTTCGGGCGGATTCAAGAGACCTGCTCAACGCTTCATAAATTTTTTCAGTACCCGGATCATTGAACGTTTTTCCTTCAAAGTATGATAACATTTTTTCGGCGCCCCTGATCGCGTGCGCGCACTCCGTGATGCTCTCTTTGTTGATTGTGCAGTCATAACCATTTAACGTCAGGCACATAATCCTGACCAACTGGAGCCTTAAAGCATCCTGGACCTTATTCCCCTCAATTTCCATGCTGGTATAATGTTCCTCCAGGAAATTGATTTTTGAACGAAGAAGTTTGTATTCTTTTCCGAGGGCCTCAAAGTCAGTTTTATCCTTGTCGAAAAGCGCCTCTTCTATTACCTGGAATCCCTGTGGCTGAAATGGTACACTGCTGACCTCCATTTCAATTTTGGGCACCAGGGGGCCATTCAGGTAAAACTTACACTCAAAGGGCGAATAATATTCTATAAAAAATTCTATTTCTTTATAGGCTTTCCTAGCAAGCCGGTAGTGCCGCTTCAGCTTTTTTATTTTTTTTTCGGGACTGAGGCTGCCGTTTACAATTTTCTCTGAAAGAGTGATTTCGCCGGCCATCGCCTGCATATTCCGCAATACTAATTTACGACAAAATTCCCCCATTGTGTCGGGAGAATTTTGTTCGGTGAAAGACAGAAACAGTGCAAGGCTTAAAAACGTGGCCAGAATAAAGAGGATCGTTCCTGTTATTTTTCGGATCCGCTTTTGTTTCTTTTGATTTTTCAGGTGATGTGATTTCAAATTATTCTATGACTATTTTTCCGCTACCGGTTATTTCATGTTGATTCTTTGTCACGTAAAAAAATAAGCCTTTGTTTGTGTCAAGACGAACTGTATTATGTCCGGGTTCGAGTGCTGAGGAATAAACAACCTCGCCAAGCGCGTTATAGATCTCAATAGAGAGACCCTGATGTGATTTTATGTCGACACCAAATACTCCTTTATTTGGGTTCGGATAGATAACAGCTCCCTCATTGGAAGAGGTCCTGCCCTGGATCCCGGTACATTCGCTCACTTTCTGAGTAATCATCGCCGTGGAAGCACAATTGTTATTGTCGACGCCGTTCACTGTATAACCTGTATTCGCGGTGGGCGTCACCACTATATTTGCTCCTGCGGCATTGTTGTTCCAGAAATAACTAAGCGCGCCGCTTGCTGAGAGCGTGGCACTCTGGCCGATGCAAATCAGCTCATTATTTGAAACAACACTGACAATGGGAAGAGTATTCACGATAAAGCTGGTCGTGGCATTATTCTTACATCCGTTTGCATCTGTCCCGGTAACTGCGTAATTATATCCGGGAAGAGGGGCGATGACAAGATTAGCGCCATTCGTGTTGTTACTCCAGGCGTATGATAAAGCGCCGTTTGCGGTCAGTGTTGTTGTCTGACCGGCGCACACTACCTGGTTCCCGGAGATGCTGATTACCGGCAACGGATTTACGCCGACATTCGCTACAGCGGTATTTTTGCACCCGTTATTATCGGTGCCGGTCACGGTATAAGTTGAAGCAAGGCTGACAGCAAAAGCCGACCCATTTGTAATTCCGCCGGTCCAAGTGTAAGTGGTTGCTCCGGCTCCGTTCAGGGTAATGGTGCTTCCGCTACAAACCAGCGCATTCGCTGGGTTTGAAACCACGATTATAACAGGAAGAGCGTTAACTGTCACATTTCTTATAGCGGAGTTCTGGCAGGCATTGGTTCCTGTGCCCGTCACACTGTAGGCAGTGCCGGTTGCGGGGCTGACAGAAATAACAGTATTGGTCGACGTGGTGTTCCATAAATATGAGGAACCCCCGATCGCGGTTAATGTCGCAGTCTGGCCGGCACAAATTACCGCGTTTCCGGTAATACTGACGGAAGGAAGCGTTTTAACCGTAACCGATTGCGTCATTGTATTTTTGCACCCGTTCACATCGGTACCCGTAACAGTGTATAAGGAGCTGACCGCGGGGATAAAGGATGAAGCGTTTGTAACCGCATTGGTCCAGGTGTATGTGGACGCGCCGGAGGCAGTCAATGTTAAAGTGGAACCCTGGCAAACTGATGCGTTTGACGGTGACGATGAAATGGTCAGCGTCGGCAACGCGTTTACCGTTATCGTTTTGACGGCGCTGTTCTGGCATCCGTTGAGATCGGTACCCGTTACCGTATAGGTGGAATTTAAACCGAGTGTGAAGCTCATAGCATTATTGATCCCGCCGGTCCAGCTGTAAAAATTGGCGCCTGATCCGCTTAAAGTGACGGTTCCGCCCGCACAAATAACAGCGCTTGAAGGATTTGCGCTCGCGGTGACAACTGGAAGAGCATTGACAATGATGGTTTTGATATCGGTAGCCTGACAACCGTTATTGTCTACGCCGGTTAAGGTGTATGTTGAATTAGAGGCCGGACTTACGGTGATCAGGGTGTTGGATGATCCGGAACTCCATGAGTAAGATCCGGCGCCGCTTGCCGTAAGGGTCGCTGTCTGATTCAGACAAATAGCCGTCGAACTCAGGACCGCCAGCACATTTGGTAACGCGTTCACGGTAATGACCCTTGAAAATGGCGCCCCCGAACCGTAAGCGTTGTCTGCAATCAACGATACTGTGTAAGTGCCACTGCCGCTAAAAGTAATCCCGGGATTTTTTGAAGTGTTCGAGTTAATGGTCACACCAGTGGAAGGGGTTACAGCCCAATTCCAGGCAACTGTATTATTTGTGGAAAGGTCTGAGAAATTTATGGCCGTTCCCGCGCAATAAGGAGTTGACATCGTGAAATTAATTGCCGGCAAAACTTTCAGTTTAAAAGTGTCGGCTATGCAGTTATTTGGATCTTTCACCCAGACGATTGTATCAGCGATCGCACTAACCTGCAGCGTGCGTGTCGTGGCCGCATTTCCCCATGTAAAAGTTCCGGGCCACGAAGCTGTCAGCGTCTGGTTTTGCGCCGGGAAAACCGTGTATGATTTGTTGGCTTTTACTTCTTTAAAGATGGTGAAGTTATCGCGAATCACACCGTCGGCGCAAAGCCATTTTGCGTCCAACCTGTTGTCTTCGATATCCATGATAAACGTCCCACCATTCGTCGCATTTGAGTAGTGCATCGCGTTATGCGGAAAAGCGCCCTGTTGCCCTCCTAACTGACCTGCTGATCCCGAAACCACGTAAACCGTTCCAATTTTGTTGAGGGTGGAGTCTTTTGTATACGGACAGGAGTTATTCGTGCCATCGTAAAGTCCGGATGAACTGCTTAAGTTGTGAGTCGACGCGTTAAAGGAAGCTTCATTACCGTAGTGCCCGTTCATTAATTTTGAACGCTCATAATCATGACTGTGCCCGGTGACGATCATATCTACCCCATACCTTTCGAGGATCCTTACAAATTTGGTGTGAATGGCTACCAGGTCGGTTTCGGTATCTGAATTGTGCGATCCCATCGTGTAAGGCGGGTGGTGCCAGTAGGCGATGGTCCATTTTTTATTATTGGCCGCGAGATCCTGTTTGATCCAGGCGACCTGGGCACCCGTTGTGTCGTACATTTTTTGACTGGCGCCGGTTGTTCCATAAGAGTCGAGTGAAAGGAAATGTATATTACCATAGTCAAAGGAATAGTAGGCGGGATTGTTGGAGGCGAGTCCACCGGCTTCACCCAAAGTCGGCGTCATAAATTTTGAAAAGTAAGTCACAGTTGTGGCTGTGGATGCGCCGTTGTTATAATCGTGATTACCCGGCGCCGACCACAAAGGCATGTTTTTCAAAACGTCGGACTGGTAGATACCGAAAAACTCCGCATTATACTCCGCATCGGTTCCGCTGCTATAAGCATTATCTCCCGACAAAAGCATGCCGTTTACTACTTTATTGGCATTGTAGGTCTTAAAGGCGTTTTTACAGTTGATCTGGTTTGTGGAAGCGTTGCCGCAATCACCAACCATCCAGAAGCGATATTTACCAGGCGTTCCCGGAAGAGGAGAGGTTAAAAAATAATTGTTGGTATCGCCCTGGGTAATTATTGTACCGGTGCCGATGTTATAATAATACTTTGTGTATGGTGTCAAGCCCGAGAGCTGAACAGTGTGAACTACCGAACTAACTGTGTTGATTGCAACTGAATTGAGCGCTGAGGCGCTTAACCCGTAATTGACTTTACTGTCGGTAGCCACGTTCGTTTCCCACCGCAGCACCATCGAAGTTGGGGTACCAACCTGCAGGTAGGGTCCTTTGACGATACCGGGAATAACATAATTGGTATTTGCTACCAGGTTCAGTTCAAAGGTGAGATCGGAGCTGGTTGCGTTCGTTTGATGTACCTCCGCGGCAATCACATTGGTACCGGTTACGATGACGCTGGTGGGCAGAGTTGCCGACCAAACCGTAGCGCCATCGTCCGCGCAATTGGTGCTTGCCCAGGTAGTATAGTTAACGCCGGAGAGAGGCATATTGTTACGGTATACTTCCACGCCGTTGATATAAACAATAACACCATCGTCGCGTTTTAAATTAATGGTGTAAGCGGTGTATGACGGCACAGGAGTAACTGAAAAAGTTTTACGGAAGTAGGTTGTCGCATATTTTGCGTTGGCGTTTCCGCCATATCCTACGACAGTGGCTTCGTCGCCGTCACCGTAACCAAGTTCGCCATTCCCGGAGGCCCAGGAACCGTCGTTAAAATTTGTTCCATACCAGGCAGTGCCCTGGTCGGTGCCGTTATCGAGATATTTCCAGGCCGAGCCATTCGGAAAAATAGTTACTTGAGCCGGCAAGAAGGTGGCGCAAACTAACGCAAACAATAAGGTAAGTTTTCTGTTCATTTTAAGATTTTTGTATGGTGCAAATGTAGTCTCGGCTTTGGCGAGCGCTGTTTTAAGAATTTTACGGTATTGTTAAGTCTTCGTCTAGCGGGCGTCCCGTAAATTATCTTGTTAACAGACCGGAAATAAAAATTTAAAACTGAAATGACAATTTGATAACACTGAGGCGGGTGGTCGGCGTCCTGAACTGTCAAAAAATATATTTGAGATCAGCGGGGTTATGCTTTTTGGAGCGCACATAAAGAATGAAGGGTGAAGATGGCGGTTGAGTTTAATTATCGCTTCATTATCAGTAGGTTAATAAACGGGCAGCCCTATAAAATCAACTCCAATATTTCTGTTTACCTATATTATTATTGATATATTTACATCAAATTATAAAATTAAAACTTATGAAAAAGACAATTATTTTATTGATCCTTTTCGCGGGCCTGATTTTTATGGCATGTAAAAAGGACAGAAAGTGTACCTGTACGATCACCCCGGTATCACAAACTGCAAATGGTGTGACTCAGCCTGTTAGTGGCAGTTCTACGACTGTTCTCGAGATGACCAAGGTAACCAAAAAAGGCGCCGCCTGTAACAGCGGAGAGAGAACAACCACTACAACCCAAACGGACAGTACCATGCTGGTGACGGTAATAACTGTTTCAAAAGCTGATTGCAAATTAGAATAGTTTTAATCAAAAACCTTAAGAAATGAAAAAAATAATATTCATATCAACCCTCGCGGTTTTTACACTGGCCGGGTGTAAGAAAGACAGAACATGCACCTGTACATCCACAGTGACTTCCTATACAGTAAACGGCCAAACCCAAACTATTACTGACCCGCCGACCAAAACAGTTACCAAACTGACCAAGGTTGCCAAAGATGGCGTCGACTGCAATAGCGGTGAAGAAACGCTTACAATAAATACCGTCATTTTTGGGCAGGCTGTCAACGTCATTCAAAAAACAAAAAATGACTGTACGCTGGAGTAATTAACGCTCGTAAAGCAGATATAAAAACATCGTTTTATGATACAAAAAAACAATTTAAAATGAAAAAAATATTAGCAATAGCAACAATAGCAGTCTTTTCAATGACTTCCTGTAAGAAAGACAGGACCTGTACCTGTGGCGTCACCTTTGTTTCTTATACGGACAATGGACAAACGCAACAAGTTCCAGCCGGAACGTTTACCTACTCAAAAAAACTGACGAAGGTTTCGAAAACCGGCGCGCATTGTAACAGTTATACTCAAACAGATACCTCGAACGAGGTTGACAACGGCGTGAGCCACACCTACATCCAGGTATCGAAAGTCGACTGCAAACTAGAGTAGTTACAACGGAAAGGATAATTATTTCCGGAATAAAAAGCCGTACCCAACCTGGTTTGGGACGGTTTTTTTATTTGGAATCGGATTGACTTTAGCCTTCGACACTGATTTTGCGTTTGTTTAATTAATATATTTGCCCTAAACTCTAAAAGAAATCCCATGAAAAAAACAACAATTTTATTTCTTTTTCTGGCAGGATTAATCATCAGTTCCTGTAAAAAAAGTTATACCTGTGATTGTGTCCTTACCAACAATCATACCGGTACGGCGCCGGATTCGACATATACAAGAAATTATAAAAACGCATCGACTGCCTACGATTCAAAGATGACAGAAAAACAGGCAAAGGCCGCCTGTGATCATGAAGCAGAATCCATTATATCCAATTATAATTCTGCCAATGCAGCATTTTATGCGCAGGTGAGCAGCCTCCCCTTGCCAAAAGCAAATCCAAATGATCACTATTCGGCGACCTGCACGTTGAAATAATCCAATTAAAAAACTCAAAACTCCTTCGCCGGGACATCGGCGGATAAAGAAAATGAAAACACAAAAATTACTTGTAATATTGATCGCTGCCCTTTTTATCAGCTCCTGTAAAAAGTCATATACCTGCGATTGCACGACAAATACGGTTGTCACAATAAATTTCCCGGGTTTTCCAAGTGCCCCGTTTACCATACCTTCACAAACCACAAGCAAGGCTTACAATGAAAAAATGACGGAGACGCAAGCGACGTCAGCCTGCAACCATGAAAAGGAGACACTTGAATCTACAGAAAAGGCCGCGTTTGATGACAACTTTAAATTGTACGCGTCTTATTTTCAATATACTTATTCAACGCGCTGCTCACTAAAATAAATTGTGTCAACCCTGTCAGGAGACCATTTCGCTTGTTGGCTGAGCTATACAATTGGATAAAACTCGAAGGAACTCGAGCGGTTTAAGTGTATTCAAAAACCCCAAACGGCGATTTAATTGTTACTTTTTTGCCGTCGGAGGCCTTTTCAACTCTTCCTACTATTCTGGCGTCCACATTAAAACTTCTGCTGGTTGCGATAATTTGTTCAGCGAACTTCTCATCCGCATAAACCTCCATGCGGTGCCCCATGTTGAAGACCTTGTACATTTCTTTATAGTCGGTATGACTTTGCTCATGGATAGTTTTAAACAGCGGCGGCACCTCAAATAAATTATCCTTGATCACATGAAGGCCGTCGTTGATAAAATGAAGTACCTTGGTCTGCGCTCCGCCACTGCAGTGTACAAGGCCATTGATATTGCCATTCAGTTCAGTAATTAATTTTTTAATGACAGGGGCATAGGTTCTTGTAGGTGACAGGACCAATTTAGCGGCGTCAATTTTTTCAGTGATGGTTTTATTTTTTGCGTCTGTATAACTGACCTCCACCTGGTCCCTTAAGTTTAGTCCCCCTGTGTAAACGACTTTTTCATCCAGGTTGTGATCAAAACTTTCGGGAAATTTTTTTGCAAGGGATTTATTAAACACGTCGTGCCTGGCGCTGGTCAGGCCATTGCTCCCCATGCCGCCGTTATATTCATCTTCGTAACTCGATTTGCCGTAACTGCACAAACCTACTATCACATTGCCGGCCTTTATGCCGTCGTTGGAAATCACCTTATTCCTTGCCATTCTGCACACGACAGTGCTGTCTACGATAATGGTCCTTACCAGGTCGCCCACGTCGGCTGTTTCGCCGCCGGTGGAAGAAATGGAAATGCCGTTATCGCGCAATTTTCGCAAAACATCTTCGGTACCATTGATGATCGCTGAGATCACCTCACCAGGGATGAGGTGTTTGTTCCTGCCGATGGTTGACGACAACAAGATGTTTTCAGTCGCGCCCACACAGATAAGATCGTCCACGTTCATGATCACCGCGTCCTGCGCGATACCTTTCCAAACGCTTAAGTCACCGGTTTCTTTCCAATACATATAAGCCAGCGAGGACTTGGTGCCGGCCCCATCGGCATGCATCACCACACAATGGTCCTTGCTCCCGCTTAAAAAGTCGGGAACGATCTTGCAAAATGCCTTTGGGAAAATTCCTTTATCAATATTGGCGATAGCCGCGTGCACGTCTTCTTTACCCGCGGAAACCCCGCGTAACTGGTACTTATTATCGCTCATACTGACAAATTTTACCTATTTTTGACGTTCAAAAATAACATAAAAAAAGCTATGAATCCCGACTTAATTTTCAGAAAATATGAGGCAAAAGACCTGCCATTTCTGAAAAAAGTTTTTTTTTCAAATGTGCCCCTGTATTTCAGGGAATTTGAATGGGATGATTTTGAAGACTTCCTTCATCACGACATCAATGAGCAGTGTCCCTATGAGGTTGTCCGGCTCCGGGGGGAAATTATTGGCGCCGGCGGCATTGCACTGGAAGCTGATAATTCTGTGAGCATGTGCTGGGGGATGATTGACTCAGCCTGGCATAGATCCGGATTCGGGAAACAATTATTGGAACACAGGCTTAGTATCTGTGAAAAAGTTTTTCCGGAAAAGCCGGTGGTACTTTCCACCACGCAGCATGTCTCAGAGTTTTATCAAAAATATGGGTTCAAGACCGTAAAAATAGTAGATAATTTTTGGGCGGAAGATCTACACCTTCATAAAATGGAAATGAAGCACGTATGAAGCAGACGAGAAGGGACTTCATCGCTTTGTCGCGTCGCTTCATACTCGCTTTGAAATGAAAAAACTGAATTATATCCTCGAAATTGGAAAAAGTAAAAATCTCGATCGTTAACTATACCAACACCCTGCCCTTTAAGTGGGCGATCAAAAACAGCAAACTCGCCGCGCGAATTGACCTGCAGGAAGATATCCCGAGTATTTGCGCGCAAAAGCTGAAATTTAAACAAGTGGACCTTGCGCTGATACCAGTGGCCGTTTTGGCTGAACTTGACGGGTATCATATAGAAACGGACTATTGTATTGGCGCAAATGGAAAAGTGGACAGTGTGAAACTATACAGCGACGTTCCGCTTGAAAATATAAAAACGGTAACGCTTGATTACCAGTCGCGTTCGTCAATCACACTCACGAAAATACTTTTGAAATTTTTTTGGAAAAAGGAAGTGACTTACGTAGATGCAAAACCGGGGTTTGAAAAGGATATCAAAGGAGATCAGGCTGCTGTGGTGATCGGTGACCGGACTTTCTTTTTAAACGGCCATCATACTTACGAATACGACCTGGCGGAGGAATGGAAAAAATTTACCGGTCTGCCCTTTGTATTTGCGGCCTGGGTGACTACCGAAAAGCTGCCGAAAGAATTTATTGAGGAATTTAACGCTGTGTTAGAATATGGCGTTGAAAATATTTCACGTGCTATTGATGGGACTCAGGTGGCAAACGGCCTTAACAAAAATCAAACTCAGGAATATCTTACGCGACGCATCGATTATAAGCTCGACAAGGACAAAAGGGATGCTTTAATGTTATTTCTGCAATTGATGCGACAACTGTAATCCGTGACGGCGCTTCCCCCTGTAACGGCAGTTGCGACAAAGGGCCAGATCTGCAGGTTTGTAGTCTCAACCATTACCGGAGCCGGCGCTGCCAGTTACAGCTGGAATACCGGTGCCATCACACCGGCGATCAGCTTTACGTTAAGCCTCACAACCACCTATACCCTCACCGGCACCGATCTGAATGGTTGTGCAAAGACTGTGACAGTTACCCAGTTTGTGGCAACCTGTATCGGGATGGCGGATCTTCCTGTCGCGGATAACCCGGGTATAAATATTTATCCCAATCCAAATAGTGGCACGTTTAATATCAGCTCGGATGTTAACTTTAATTTGAGCGTTGTTAACTCGCTTGGCCAGGTTGTCAGAACAATGACACAGTCGGAAGCCAATCCCCATGGCTATCGGGGGGAGAGAACGGTTCATAACCTGCCGAACGGGGTTTATTTTATTATAGGGGAGAACGATAGGGTAAGAATAAACAAGAAGATCATTGTGGAGAAATAACATCCATTTTCCTGAAGCCATCTTAAAACAGGGTTTAAAATTATTTTTTGACCGGGAACCTGGTAAGCCCTGAATACCTGAAAATTTCCGGTTCGTCTGTTTTTTGATTTCAGTTGAAACGGCAATTTTTTGATAACTAAACACGTGTCGAAGAGATCAGATTTTTTTATATCTTTACTTATATCCATTATTTTTCAGAATGATTAAACATTTACAACTGTTTTATACCGGTTTGTTGGTTTTAGTTTGTAACTGCCTTTTTCCCCAAACGAAGACCATTCCATTCCAGGAGCTTCCTGCCTTTAATGGCGTGATACCGGGCTCGGGCATTTTTTTCGGCGCATCGATGACGACGAGCAGCCTTACGGTTACTTTTGCCGGACCAGCTGACCGTTGGTTCGCATTTGGTTTTGGCTCTTTGATGGCGCCGGCGGATGTGCTGATGTATTCCAACGGCACTTTTGGCTCGCCCCACGCCCTGGGTTGGTTCGATTACAATAATGTCTCCCCAGCCGGTCCCGTCATTGATGTCAATCAAAACTGGACCATCGTTTCTACGGGAACAACTTCACCCACGCAACGGACCGTCACGGCAACCAGGGCATTGAATACCGGCGACGCGATCGACGTCGTTATTAATTTTACCAGTACGAACCTAAATTTGATCTGGGCCAGAGGAGCTTCCGCCAATTATACGATTGATACGCACGGTACCACGAATCGCGCGTTCGGGATCAGTTTACCCTGGCTGAGCGCGCCGACTGCATCGTTTAGCACAGCTTCGACGACCCTTTGCCAGGGATCTTCGCTCTTGTATACCAATGCGTCAAGCGGTGGGCAGACAACTTACACCTGGTCATTCCAGGGTGGCAATCCTGCCGTGTCAAACGCCACAAACCAATCCGTAGCCTATACGACTCCGGGAACTTATTCTGTCGCCCTGACTGCTTCAAACGCAGTAGGGACAAATGTTCTCACGCAAATCAACTATGTCACCGTGACGCCGACTGTTGCGCCTTCGGTCTCAATCAGCCAAACAGCAGGTACAAATCCGATGTGCGCGGGTTCGTTGGCCAACTTTACCGCGACACCCGTGAACGGCGGGTCTTCGCCGACGTACCAGTGGAAAGTGAATGGCAGTAATTCAGGTGTGACGACGTCAACTTTTGGCTCCACCACACTCCCCAATCCTGCCGTTATCACCTGCTTGATGACTTCCAACGCTTCATGCGCGAATCCAGTTTCAGCCACAAGCGCGGCCATTACTATGACTGTGAATTCGACTGCTCCGGCGACGGCGTCTATTGCGGTCATTTCGGGAAATAACCCGATGTGTGTTGGCGCCCCCATCGTATTTTCAGTAAGCGCCGGGAACGGAGGAACCTCTCCCTCTTTTCAGTGGAACGTGAATAGTGTGAACCTTGGAAGCGGTTCTACCTTCAGTTCAACTACACTCACAAATGGAAGTGTGGTGAACTGTTCGATCACTTCAAACGCGCCTTGCGCCAGTTCCACCCTGGGAGTTAGCGCCGGTATTACCATGACCGTTAGTTCCGTGTTGGTGCCGGGAATTTCGACGGCGCTGACCGGCACAAACAGCTTTTTTTGCGCCGGCACACCGGTTATCATCACCGCGACTGCCGTCAATGGTGGCACAACGCCTTCCTTCCAGTGGCAGGTGAATAACGTCAATACAGGTGTCAACAGCGCAACTTTTACATCGGCCGGTCTGAATAACGGTTCAGTCATCAGGTGTATCCTGACCTCGAATTTAGGTTGCGCCAGTCCTCAAACGGCTACCAGCACGGCGATCACGATCTCCGTCAACCCTGTCCCGGCCACTCCCACGATCACAGCTTCCTCGTCCACCACTTTTTGCGCCGACAAAGACGTTACCCTGAGCTCTTCAGCGACATCTGGTAATCTTTGGTCGAACGGCGCAGTCTCACAGACAATTTTGGTTTCAACACCTGGCACCTACAGTGTGATCCAGACTTTAAATGGCTGTACGTCTTTGCCCTCAGCTCAAATTCCGGTTGTTGTATATCCCGTGCCTTCGGCCTCTATTTCTCCTATTGGGCCAGTTTGTAAGTCTCCCGGCGACATTGTATTGAACTACGGCATACCGGGAGGGGGCACCTACAGCGTGAATGGCGTTGCGGCAGGTTTTTTATCCCAGGCAATCGCCGGTAGTTTTATGATTTCATACAGAATTTCTGACAATAAAGGTTGCGCGAGTACAGCAACAACTGTAGCGCTCATCGACGAGTGTCTGGGTGTTGCTGAAACAGAAATAATGGACGGGAAGGTTACGATCTTTCCGAATCCCGGCACCGGATTACTTACCATCAGATCAACTGAAGAAAAAATACTTTCAGTGTCGGTGATTGACATGGGTGGGAAGCTTGTCTTCAAACGCAGCGGCAATGAACAAAAAATCCTGAACCTCGATTTATCGGGAGAAAACGCCGGAATTTATACGCTGGAACTCGAATTGAACAGCCGGACGATTAAGACCCGCATCTCTAAAACGAACCCATGACACATTTATTCATTGTTTTTTGGATGGCTCTTCTGATGATCTGGGCAGATCATTTAAAAGCGCAGGACGTCTTCGCCGCAGCAAGGGGCGGTGACGTTAAAAGGCTGGAAGAATTGTACCAGATCAGGGCGGATACTATTAACGCCAGGAATACATCCGGTTTTTCCCCCTTAACGATTGCGAGTTACCGTAAGCAGTTAAGTGCGGTTGAGTTTCTGTTAAATCATGGGGCTGATGTGAACGCGGATTCACCGGAAGGTCCGGCCATTTTGAGCGCCTGTTACGCAGGAGATCTGGAAATAACTAAATTACTGATCAAACATAAAGCAGACGTTAACGCGGTGAACGAGAATGGGACAAGCGCTTTAATGTTTGCCGTGTTGTCTAATAAGATTGAAGTTGTAAAATTGTTGTTGGACAATGGGGCGAAGAAAGAAGAAGTGGAAAAATCGGGGAAGACTGCGGGGGATTATGCAAAAATTGGGGCTTCTGCGGAGATACTGCAACTTGTAGCGGATTAATCCGTTTCGACAAATTTTATTTTGGAAATCCGGCAATTAGTTTAATGTATGAAGAAAAAAACTTTCGTCTTTTATTCGTTCTAACGATGGTTATCCAGTTGGTTTACGGTCAAACTCCGCCTACACCTACTATTACAGTGGTGGGTAACAATTCTGTTTGTCCCAGCCCCGTTAATGGATTGATGTCGTGTCGGACATTTCCATGCATCAGGACCCCCGCGAAGAAAGGTTCCGGATTTTTTCTTTTTCAGAAAAAACAATTATGTGCGGGTGATTGCTCAGGATGGCAGGCTTGTAACAACAATAAATAATGCGGGCGAAAATGAACTGCATTTTAACTTGCAGGGGTTTCCCTGTGGTATTTAGGTTGCCGAAGTACAGTTGAAAAGCAGAACGGCTAAATTACGTTTTGTTAAAACTGAATAAGGCAACAGGTTACGGTGTCCGATTCTTTTAGAGCACTCATGATTGGGTTATTTGTTGTCAACAAAAAAACTTGTACCGACAATTACTTTCAGTGCGGACTTTTTGTTTTCAAAAACAACTTCTTTCTCCTCCATTGCCGGTTCACCGTCAAAGTGAATCGTATCTTTACCCTCCCGGATAATGGAAATTTTATTTGTCACAAAAGTTTCTATGCTCGAGCTTTGATGGGCTTTTTTTCTTAGGATCTTGGTCATCAATCGCGGAAGCTTAAAAATATTAAAAGGTTTTAAGATCGCCACGTGAAACAAACCATCATTCATCCTCGCCTCTGGTGCTATGTAAAAATCATTTCCGTATTGGCCGGCGTTGGCTACCGTAATTAAAAATGCTTTTCTTTGGATGGTTTGATTGTTAAAAACAAGTGTGTAATTCTTTGCGCGGTATTTAAACAACTCCCTGATCGTGATCTTCACATAACTCTGTAAACCACGTTTAACAGAAGTCGCAAATTCGTTGCCGATATGGGCATCAAAGCCTATGCCGCTGGTGCAAAAAAATGGGATATTGTTTGCAAGACCGTTATCAATCATTGCCGTCCGTCCTTCGGCAATTTGTTTTACCGCCTGGGCAATATCCATTGAAATGCCAAGTGAGCGGGCCAGGCCATTTCCAGATCCTATGGGCACAATGCCAAGCGTAATACCTGTATTTAAAATAGTTTTAGCCACATGGTTGACGGTTCCGTCACCTCCCACAGCAACGGCATCGCTGTAACCGTTTGACTTGAGCAACCCTGCAATTTCCTCAAAATGATCCTTGTCTTTCCAGATGACGATCTGGTAATAGATGTTCTCGGGAAATTCTTTTCTGATCGTTTCGATGACAAAATCAGAGATTCTTTTCCCCGCCTTTGGATTAACAATAAAAAGAACTTTACGCGGCATATCAGACGCTGATGATCTCTTTGTAGATTCGGTGTTTTGCATTGACAACCCAGTTTTTAAACCATGAATTATTGCCGTCAAATGTAACGGAAAAATTGGCAAGTTTACTGAGGTCAAATTTATCTGAAAAAATTCCCGCCCCGGCTTTATAGGCATCCCTGGAGTTGCAAAATTGTTCATAATGCCCCTGGATGGGGACCATTAAAACAGGTTTACCCAGGTACATTGCTTCGCAAACGCTTTCAAAACCCGCGCTGCTCGCCAGTCCTTTTGCTTTGCTCATCATCTCGAGAAAAAGGGAGTCGTTAATAGCGTGTACGAACAATTTTTCCTTATTAAAAGTATAGGCTGCCAGGATTTTATCAGGCTGGTCTGTAAAGCAATGCAATTCTATGGCGGGATTCCTGTTATGCCAATCCAGCAATTCTTCGAAATAGCCGCTGTTGACCAGGTAAACCAGGTAAAAATCATCCTGTTTTGTCTGCAGTTCAAAGATCTCTTTTCGTAACAAAGGAGGTACTACCGTGACGCCCTGGTCGCCCGTGTGAATTTTGTAAAATGAAAGAGCAAGGTTTTTTGAAGAACCCTTCGCCGTCATCCTGGTGAAAAATTTAATCGCCATTTTATCCATCCAGCGCCCCTCGGGAAATTCAAAATCGGGATGAAAATAAATGTACTGGTGCGCAATGCAGATCATCTTGGCTTTTGGCCGGTAAAAACGATAATACAGGCCGATCAGCAAGTCAAAAAAATTGATCACGACATCGGGCTCGTGTTCTTTCATCAAGTCGTCTATGGTCTTTAAGCTTTTTCTGAATGTTTTTAATTTTTTGAAGTTATGCACCACGGACCGGCCAAGGTTAATGCTTTTATTTTTTTTATCCGTGACAAAATTCGGGCTTTGCAGCTGTATGACGGGAGATTTGATTTTCTCAAAAAAGAACTGCGGAATATCACGCGTTCCGCTGGAACCCAGTAATACGGCGCATACGGTGTGTCCCTGTTCAATCAACAAGTCGTACATGCTGAGCGCCTGGGTCATATGGCCCCGCCCTTCTCCCTGGATGGTTAAAATATACTTTTTAGACATATTAAATCATTTGATAGTTACACCCCTGGGAATAATGTCGCTGATGGATGGTCCGTTGCCGGAAACTGAATGTTCAGTCAACCATTCCTGGTAATAAATGATCTTCCAATTGCCGGCGTTATCTTCTACCAGGGCTGTGAGACTTTCCACCCAATCCCCCGAGTTCAGGTATTCAATACCATTAATTTCCTTGATGCTGGGCTGATGAATGTGACCGCAGATAATACCGTGACATTTCCTGGAACGGGCGACTTTTACCAATTCATTTTCAAAGTCGGTGATGAAAGACACGGCGGATTTGACTTTGGCCTTGACAATTTGTGATAAGGAATAATAAGGCAGACCACGTTTTTCACGGTAAATATTATAGTGCCTGTTGAGCCATAATAGAAATGTGTAGCCTACATCCCCAAGTTTGGCGATCCATTTTAGCCTGGTGGTGATATTGTCGAAGAGATCGCCGTGGGTGACAAAATACTTTTTGTGAACCCCGTAGTGTATGTAATATTTCTTAATGGAAAAATTGCCGATTTTCAGGGGCATGATCTGTTCCAGGAAGTCATCGTGATTGCCTCTTATGTAAATGATCTTGCATTTATTTTTAGAGGTTAAACTGATAATATGTTTAAAAAAATTACTGTGCGGTTTTTTCCATTTCCCGCTTTTGCGTAGCTGCCAGCCGTCGATGATATCCCCATTGAGAATAAGGGTCTCGCATTTATGGTGTTTCAAAAAGTGAAGTACTTCCCTGGCTTTACTGGCTTTAATGCCTAAGTGAATATCTGATAGGACAATGGTCTTGTAAAAGGTCTTCATTAAAAGAGTTTTACAAATTTGCGACACAGGTATTACCGGCGCGTGTTTTCAGAATTAAGTAAAAATTAAACCTCAGGCGCGAAATAAGGCCCAGGTTAAGGAATTACCCCTCTTATGTTAGATCAATGTGAATCGCAGATTTACTATACATGACGGGCTTTACCACGTAATACTTTGTAAGAATAAAATGCTCGCTGGCCATTTTTGAATTTATTTTGCAGTACTGAAAAAAATGAACGGGTTTTTAATAAATAATTTTGTTTTATATCTCTTGTGCCTTGCTTTATCAGCGTTTTCACAATTTACGCCGGGAAATCTTGTAGTTCTGCAGGCCGGAAACGGCACAACACCTTTGACAAATACAGGGAACCAGATTGTGCTAAGGGAATTTACTACTTCAGGGATGAACGCATTTTCAGTTGCTGTTTCAACTTCTGTCAATCCCTTACTCATCAGTGGTACTGCAGTTTCCGAAGGTGGTCTTTCTTTAAGTCCCAATGGCAGGTACCTTGTTTTTGCCGGGTATGCCGCCGGACTGACTTTTACTACCTCGTTGAGCGGCCTCAGCGCCTCCATATTAAACAGGGGAATTGGCATCATCGGCGCGGCCGGCAATTATAGCCGCGCTGTGACCAGCCAGGTCTTTTATTCAGGTAACAGCATCAGGAGCGCTGCTTCCGATGGCAGCAATAACTATTGGGCAAGCGGGGGTAATGCGGGCGCCAATTATTTCGGAATCAACGCTGCGGCAGCGACCATTCAGACTTCCATCACCAATAGCCGGAACGTGATTGCGTTTAACTCTGATTTGTTTTTGTCCACAGGTTCCGGTATCGCCGGTATATATAAGGTGGGCTCCGGTTTTCCTTTTATTCCGGGCCAAACCTGCTCGCTGGTCATAAACACTGCAGGAACCTCCAGCGCTACCGCAAGTCCTTATGCGTTTTTTTTCAACCAAAACCAAACTATTTGTTATGTGGCCGACGATCGTACCACCGCCAACAATGGTGGGATTCAAAAATGGTTTTACAATGGAAACGCCTGGACTCTTGTTTATACTCTGGGAACCGCTTCAAACTATGGCGCCAGGGGTGTAGTTGCAGATTTTTCGGGACCTAATCCAAGAGTGTACGCCACCACTTCCGAAAGTACATCCAATCGCCTGATCGCAATTAACGACCTCGGTTCAGGCGCCACAGCCACTACTCTGGCCACTGCCGCCGTTAATACTATTTTCAGGGGTCTTGCGTTTTCACCCTATTGTACGGCGCCGGTTGCCGGAACAATCAGTACCGGCGGAACTGTCTGCGCCAACCAAACGTTTACACTCAACACCTCTTTTTCAGGCAGCTCCCCTCTGAATTTTGCCTGGTCAGGGCCGGGAGGTTTTTCTTCGTCGGCTCAAAACCCAACACTCAACACAACGGCTGGTGGAATATATTCCGTGTCTGTCAACAATGGTTGTGGGAGTGATGTAAGTGTGATACAAATAAATGTCATGCCCTTGCCGGTTCTCAGCGTGAACAGCTCAACAATCTGCAAAGGTGGAACGGACACCCTGTTGGTCTCCGGCGCATCGACTTATAGCTGGGCAAACGGCGGAACCGGCAACATCCTCGTGGTGACTCCTGCGGCGAGTTCCATTTATTCAGTCTCGGGAACCTCGCAACAGGGTTGTCCGGGCCTGGCAATCGGTTCAGTGGTTGTGGTGGATACGCTGAATGTCGTCGTGAACTCTTCAGTCACCTGTCCCGGTGATACTTCCGTCATGATCGCTTCGGGCGCCATGAGTTATTCCTGGAGTAGCGGAGCTAATTCCTTTAGTTTTACTGTGAGTCCTTTGACCTCAACTGTTTACACAGTCGTTGGGACTGCTCCGGGTTGTACGTTGCCGGTTGTTGCAACCGCAACAGTATTGATCAATCAACCCGTTCCGGTTTCCTTCCTGCCACCGCGTCTTAATTTATGTGTTCATGATCCGCCAATGGCTCTAATGGCTGATCCGCCTGGTGGTCTTTATGCGGGCACCGGTATCATTGGTGGGATGTTTGATCCCGGTTTGTCAATGGTCGGTAATTTCTTAATCACTTATTCTTATATTGATACCAATAATTGCCGCAACTCTGACAGCGTGATGATTTCCGTAAACGCCTGTACGGCTTACCAGGACCGTGAGGAAGCCTCCGCTGAAATAATCTATCCAAATCCCGCGTCGGGAATTCTGAATTTTCCGCCAGATATGACATCCGGGGAAACCACCATTGAAATATTTGATCATTGCGGACAAAAGTTAAAACAGCTGCAACAATTCGAAGGGTCTTCTACGCTGGATGTAGCTGAGTTCCGGGCGGGAATCTATTTTATCGTCTTTAAGACTGCGTCGACAATGATTCGCTTTAAATTCCTGAAAAACTGATTTTTTGTTTTTTTGAGGTATTCCGCATAATAAATATTTATCTTTGGTTCCCGGTAAAAAAATCGGCTACGATCAGAAAATATTATTATGAAAAACACATTCAAAGCGCTTGGTTTAAAAGATCTCAATGAGGGTTGTTGTACTGGTAAAAACTGGTTTTCCAACGGAGAACTGTTGGAATCATATAGCCCTGTTGACGGAAAATTGATCGGTAAAGTAAAAACGGCCACTCAGGCGGATTACAAAAAGGTGATCAACGCCTCCGTAGAGGCCTTTAAATACTGGCGGAATTTGCCCGCGCCGAAACGTGGTGAGATTGTGAGGCAATTTGGCGATAAATTACGGGCGAAAAAAGCGGATCTCGGGAAACTGGTTTCATACGAAATGGGAAAATCGTACCAGGAAGGTTTGGGAGAAGTACAGGAAATGATCGATATCTGCGACCTGGCGGTAGGGATGTCGCGCCAGTTGTTCGGTTTACAAATGAACAGCGAACGCAGCAATCACCGTATGATGGAGCAATGGCATCCCCTTGGTGTCGTTGGTATTATCAGCGCCTTTAATTTCCCGGTGGCGGTTTGGGCCTGGAATACTGCCCTTGCCCTCATTTGTGGCGACGTGTGTATCTGGAAACCATCCGAAAAAACACCTCTATGTTCTATTGCCTGCCAGCATATCTGGAATGAGGTAGCTGCGGAAAATAACCTCCCGGAGGGAATCTCTTCCTTGGTAAATGGAAACTATAAAATCGGTGAATACCTGACCGCGGATACTAACGTTTCGCTCATTTCCGCAACTGGTTCAACGAGGATGGGAAAAATTGTAGGCGCGAAGGTGGCGGAACGTTTTGGAAAAAGCATATTGGAATTGGGCGGCAATAACGCGATCATTATCACCGAAAACGCTGATCTGAATATGACCATTGTTGGCGCTGTTTTTGGCGCTGTTGGCACTGCGGGCCAACGTTGCACCAGCACCCGCCGCCTCATCATACAGGAGAGCGTTTATCAAAAAGTCAAAGACAGCTTAATAAAGGCGTACGAGCAACTCAGAATTGGTGACCCCCTGGATGAAAAAAACCATGTCGGACCGCTGATTGATAAAGATGCGGTAAACGCCTATCAACACGCGCTTGAACGGGTGATTTCGGAGGGAGGAAAGATAATAGTGAACGGCGGGGTTCTGAAGGGCAAAGGATACGAAAGCGGTTGTTACGTGAAGCCTGCTATTGTAGAGGCTGAAAACCATATGTCCATTGTGCAGCATGAAACCTTTGCGCCGATTCTTTACCTGATCAAATATAAAACCCTCGAAGAAGCGATTGCCCTGCAAAACGGTGTGCCGCAGGGATTGTCGAGCGCCATTATGACCGTGAACATGCGCGAAGCTGAATTGTTCCTGAGCGCGGCGGGAAGTGATTGTGGTATTGCCAATGTGAACATCGGTACCAGTGGCGCTGAGATTGGCGGCGCTTTTGGTGGTGAAAAGGAGACGGGCGGTGGCCGCGAAAGTGGCTCTGACGCCTGGAAAGCATATATGCGCAGACAAACCAACACGATGAACTGGGGCAACACACTGCCGCTGGCGCAGGGTATTAAGTTTGATTTGGGGTAAATTTTTTTAGTTATTAGGTCTTAGGATAATTACCACTCGCGAGACTTCGCGAGGAACTAAGCACACGAATGTCACTTAGAAAAGTATTTTTGAAAAATGTTCTGAGTGTCAGTGGGTTTAACCGGGACCCATTGATCTTTGTGTCTCGCGAGCGGTTTCACCCCGGACCTTTCTCAGAAATATTTTCCATCATATCTTCTTTAAAAGGGTTCCTCGGGATCCATTCCGCAGGCTGCAACAAACCGATAAACGGTTTCTGTATGATCTTGGATATGGTATTCTGCGGTTTGATATAACAAATCAGGTCTTCCGGTTTGGCGCCAACCGTTGTCTTTATTTCAGCGGCGGTGCGTCCCAGGTTAACCGTGTTTCTTTTTCTGTTTAACGCTTCATTAATCACGCTGTATAGAATATTTTGATACAGGTTGTATTTTTGATTGATCTCGTAGCTCAATCCGATGTAGTGCGCTTCCACCGATCCGTCGGGCATTAAAAAAATACTGCAAAAAGCGATCAATTCTCCCTGCAGAAAAAATCCCTTCACAATAAACCGGTCTTGAAAGATGTCTTTAACACGGCTGAAATAATTAGCCGGGAGTTTGATGAGTTTGAATTTGGCTTTTTCGAAAATTTCCTCGTATAAGCGATAAATATTTTTTTCGTTCGCCTTTATTTCCCCGGTGTCCAGGTACCTTGTCTCGATCTCCTTGAAGCTCTTAAACACAGATTTAGCGCGGTTCCTGTATTTTTTTGAAAAAAGTCCTGTGTAATCGTCGAGTGTGTAGATATTTTGGGGAATTTCAACTATCAGGTTGGGTTCGACTAAAAATCGGGAGTATTTTTCTTCGAGGAACAATTCCTCCGGCTTCAGAGGTTTTTGAAAATCTTTTATCAAAATCGCAGATAATCCTCCTTTGAGTTTATCCTCCTTTGATATGACTTCGATGATATTTAAAAGCAAAACCGAGGAAACCTCCTGCGTAATCTGTTTGCCAAAAACAAAACCATACGCCCCGCTGACTAAATTGTTTCCGCAGGTAAATAAACGAAGCAGGATCTCGTCTTTGTTGGCGCCTAAATAATTCTCAAAAAACTGTAACGGCTTCGATCTGCTCGTATCGACCTGTCCGGCGATAATTTCGCCGAAAATCTCGGCTTTAAAATCCACCACCTGGCAATAGATAATGCCGCAGGGTTTTTCATTGTCGTAAACAATCACATAACGGGACATTAACCTGGTGTGTTCGCCCATTTCGACAATTTTTAAAAAATCGCGTTCTAAAAAGATATGGTTTTCCCGAATAACAGATTTCCATTCCGCCGCCGGAACAGCATCAGCTCTTTCAAAAAGCGTGAAAGAAAAATTCTCATCCAGCTTCCTGCGGGGTAAGAATCTTTTTTTTGAAGAAACGGGCTTACAAAAACTGAACATTAAAAAATAAAAATACGAATTTAACGCCTTTTGTGTCCGCCTTTTCAATAATTTCAGCCAAAAGAAACTAAATTGCTGAAATCTTACACGAAATTATATTGATTAAATTAGCCCCGGTGCAATTTTGAAATTTTTATCCCGGATAAATTTTAACCTGAACTGGATCATGGCGTTGACGGTGATCTCCGTCATCTATATTCATCTGAACCTTGCGCGCTGGAAGACCCTGGATGTTATTGATCACGATATCCTCCATTATTATTCATATCTCCCGGCTGCGTTTTATGAACGGGATATCTCGCTGTCATTCTTAAATGATAGCGCCAACCATGTCGCTGAATCGCGATATTATCATCCCAACAAACTTTTAAACGGCAACTACGTCATCAAAACAACAATGGGTATGGCCCTGGCTTACCTGCCTTTTTTTGGCCTGGCTCATATTTACGCCACCAGCGCGGGAGAAGCTACGAATGGTTTTTCAGCTCCTTACCATTTCGCTGTATTGTGTTCCTCCCTCCTTTATTTTCTCCTGGGGCTTGTTTTCTTGTATAGAGTTTTAAGGCGGTATTTCCCCGAATCCCCGACCTTATTTTCACTCTTTTGTTTGTGTTTCGGGACGAACGTCTTTTTTTATCTCACTATCGGGGCCGGTATGCCACATGCCATTGACTTTGCCCTGGTTTCGCTTTTTCTTTATTACGTGATCAGGTGGCACGATCAGCCGGGCACTCAGCGCGCTGTTATGCTCGGTTTTATTGGAGGATGGCTGGTCCTGCTAAGGCCGGTAAATGTATTGGTCTTTTTGTTTTTTTTCCTGTATGACGTTTCCAGTTTTAAAAGTCTGGCAATCAAAGTACAAACGCTGCTTAAAAATAAGATGAGTATACTTTTGGTCATCCTTTGTGCTATCCTGGTTTGTGTTCCCCAGCTGTTATACTGGAAAAAACTCAGCGGCCACTATTTCTTCAATTCTTATATGGGTGAACATTTTTTCTTTAACAAACCTCATGTATTCGATGGTTTGTTCAGTTTTCGTAAGGGCTGGTTATTATACACGCCTTTGATGGCGTTTTCCCTTGCCGGATTTTTTTACCTCGGTCAAAAGTTGCGGGCCTATGCCTTGGTTATTCCTTTTTTTACCGTGGTGTATATTTATGTGGTTTTTTCCTGGTGGTGCTGGTGGTACGGAGGTTCTTTCGGTCAGCGTGTTTTAATAGACATATACCCTTTCCTGGCAATTCCCCTCACCGCCTTCATCGTGAAGATTGGAGATTTTTCAAGACTAAAAAGAGTGACGCTTTATTCTGTTTTCGTGATTTTTATCCTCCTCAATTTATTTCAAACGTTGCAGGCTAAATATAATATTATTCATTACGACAGCATGACCCGGGAAAATTATTTCAGGGTGTTTTTTACCACGAGTAAAAAAGCCGACAGGGAAAAGTACCTGAAGCATCCCGACTATGAGAAAGCTCTGAGAGGCGAGGATGAATATTAGGTTGCCCGGTTTTTTTATGGATCTCCGGATGCAAGGAGACCCCGAAAATATCACCTAACCGGGAAAAAGAGGCTGAAATTAACGCTAAAAAATTAGTAAATTTAGACCTTATGTCGAGGATATTTAAACTCTTCTGGAAATACAATTTACCGCGCTGGTCAATCCTGTTTATTGATACTTTTATTTGCGCTTTTGCGCTCACCATTGCCTTTTTGCTGAGATTTAATTTTGAGAACATTCCTGAAAACGACAAAAAAAACCTGCCTGTTGATTTTTTAGTTGTTTTGTCGGTGAGATTCATTTCATTTTTTGTTTCGAAAACATACAAAGGTGTGGTGAGGTACACCAGTTCGCGCGATACCATCCGGATTTTTGTGGTGATCCTGGTCGGCAGTATCGCCGTTTTCTTCTTTAACCTCATTAGTTTGAAATGGGTGGGTTATTATTTTATACCGAGTTCCGTTATTATTATTGACGGCCTCGTTTCTTTATTTATCATGATCAGCTCCCGGCTGGCCGTGAAGACCCTTTATTTTGAAAGTAAGAACCCGGGAAAAGAAAAAACCAATGTTGTCATCTATGGCGCCGGCGAAGCGGGAATTATCACTAAAAGAACGCTTGACCGCGACGCTGCCATTAAATACAAGGTAATCGGGTTTATAGACGATGACGAGAAAAAACATGGCCGTAGTTTCGAGGGTGTTTTTGTTTACAAACAAAGCAAATTGCAGGAACTGATCAGGCTGAACGAGGTGGAATTTGTGATCATTTCCATTCAGAAAATTTCCTCGAAGAAAAAAAATGAGATCACCGACATTTGCCTCATCAATAACGCGCGAGTACTGCATGTGCCACCGCCGACCAAATGGATCAACGGGGAGTTGAGTTTTAACCAGATTAAGAGTATCCGGATAGAAGACCTGTTGGAGCGCGACCCGATTAAACTTGATCACGATGTGATTAACTCGAAACTCAACGCAAAAACTGTATTAATCACCGGCGCGGCGGGGAGCATAGGCAGTGAACTGGCAAGGCAGTGCCTGAGATTTAATCCCTCTAAAATTTATTTGCTCGACCAGGCCGAAACGCCCATGCATGACCTGGAGCTGGAGTTTGGCGACAAAATGCACAACTCGAAATTTGAAGTGATCATAGGTGATGTGCGCAATTTTGAGCGCATGAAAAACGTGTTTTTAACGTTTCGGCCCCAGGTTGTGTTTCACGCCGCTGCCTATAAACATGTGCCCATGATGGAAAACAACCCATCCGAGTCGATCTTGACAAACGTGCTGGGAACAAAAATCGCGGCCGACCTTGCAAGCCAGTATAAGGCTGAACGCTTTGTATTTGTGAGTACCGATAAGGCCGTTAATCCTACCAACGTGATGGGCGCCAGTAAACGTATCGCGGAGATCTATATCCAGAGCCTGGGAAAAAATTCAGAAACCAAATTTATCACCACACGTTTTGGCAATGTTTTGGGATCTAATGGATCGGTGATCCCGAGGTTTAAGCAACAAATAGAGCAGGGAGGACCCATTACAATCACACATCCCGAGATTACCCGCTATTTTATGACCATTCGTGAAGCAAGCCAGTTGGTTTTGGAAGCGGCAAGTATGGGTAACGGCGGGGAAATATTTGTTTTCGACATGGGTAACTCCGTCAAGATTGTCGACCTGGTCCGCAAGATGATTTTGCTGTCCGGGCTGAAAGAAGGCAAGGACATCAACATTGAATACACCGGCCTGAGGCCCGGAGAAAAGCTCTATGAAGAATTGCTGGCAAATACCGAAAACACCCTTCCTACCCACCACAGCCAAATCCTGATCGGCAAGGTGAGGGAGTATGAATATGAAGAGGTCAAGGGAATTATTGATGGCCTGATACAGTCCTTCAATACGCAGGATAATGAAGTCATCGTGCAGCGGATGAAAGACCTTGTACCCGAATTCAAAAGCAACAATTCTATATTTCAAAAGTTAGACTAGTATGAGGTTTTTATTTCTTTTTTTATTTTGTTCCGGAAACTTATCAATTTTAGCACAGGCGAAAAACGTCGCGGGTATCGCGCCAAAAAACACAAAACCCAGGTTAATTGTTGGCATTGTTGTCGACCAGATGCGCAATGACTACATCTATCGGTACTGGGATCGTTTTGGAAGCGGTGGTTTCAAAAGGCTTGTCAACGAAGGATATTATTTTAAGAACGCCCATTATAATTATATTCCTACATATACGGGTCCCGGGCATAGCAGTATTTATACCGGCGCAACGCCACGCACACACGGAATTATCTCGAATGACTGGTACCTGAAATCCACGGGCTCGGAAACGAACTGCGTTGAGGATACACTGATGCTGACCATTGGCGCCCCGGGCAGAGGTGGACGCAGATCTCCTAAAAACCAATTGAGTTCTACGATAGGCGATGAAATGAAAATGAGTACCAACCAAAAGGCAAAAGTATTCAGCGTGGCTCTCAAAGACAGGAGCGCTGTTTTGCCCGCAGGACATACTGCGGATGCGGCTTTTTGGTTCGACGACCTCAGTGGCAATTTTATTTCCTCCAGCTGGTATCTAAAAACACTGCCGTCGTGGCTGACGACTTTTAATGATAAAAAAATGGCCAGGTCCTACCTTGAAAAGGACTGGACTACCTTATACGCACCCGACACCTACAGCGCGTCATTAACAGATGAGAACAGGTATGAAGGCGTGCCAAACGGAAAAGAAAAGCCGGTTTTTCCGTACAACTACAAGACCTTTCTTGAAAGAAACAGTTTTGAAATTCTGAAAGCGACTCCCTATGGTAATTCACTGACAAAGGACCTCGCCATTACCTGTGTGATAAATGAACAAATGGGAAGAGATAATGTTACCGATCTGCTTTGTATTAGTTTTTCCAGTCCCGATTATGTCGCTCATTCTTACGGGCCCCGTTCTGTTGAAGTAGAGGATATTTATCTGAGACTTGATCGGGACCTTGAGGAGTTACTCACCGTACTTGATATGACCATTGGAAAAAACAACTATACTGTTTTTTTAACGGCGGATCACGGTGGGGCCGACGTGCCGCGTCATTTACTGGATCAAAGAATCAACGCCGGGTACATCAACGAGAAAAAACTTTTAAGCAGTGTAAAATCTTATTTAAAAGACACTTATGGTGACAGTCTGCTGGTAGCCAATATGAGTAATGAACAAATTTTTCTCGATGAGAAGAAAATGAAAAATTTAAAACTTGATAAAAATGCCGTTGAATCCGGGCTTTGTGATTTTCTGACAGGTCTTAAGGGAATTGCTGAAGCCTACCCTTCGTCGGTATTGAGAAATCCGGCAAGTCAAACCAATAGTTACCTCGCCTTACTCCAAAACGGATATAATCATAAATTGAGCGGCAATATTTGTTTTATTTACGAACCGGGCTGGATGGATCACCCTGAGAAAGGTACCACGCACGGAGCGGGATATAACTATGATACGCATGTCCCGGTTTTATTTTTCGGCAACGGCATAAAAAAGGGCGAATCTCACAATTATATCAGTATTACCCAGATAGCCCCAACGGTTTGTGAGTTGCTGCAGATCAATCAGCCCAACTCGACCATAGCGGAGCCCTTGAATGTTTTTTTTAAATAGCTCCATGCTTCAGCCCAGAGAAGCCACAAGTCACTGCCGCACCATCTCCTTATGCCCCAGCGACAATTTCATATCTTTGGTCGGCCCCGAAAAATTCAGTTTGAGCCCTCTCGCGTTTTCGGCTGTTTCGCCGGAAGTTTTTGGAATATAATTTTTACCCCTCCTTTTCAGGTTATTCCAGGGCAATAAAATATTAATATTTGAATTGCCTTTGAAATTGTAGATGCCTGAAACGTAAAGATTAAGAATATTGGATCCGATTTCCAGTTCCTGGATGTCCATCTCATAACCCCTGATCTTAAACCTTTCATTTAATTCGCTGAAGGCGACATTGTCAAAATCACGGTTCTTAAAAATGAAAGTTGACATGCTTTGTACCGGTTCAAAATTGATGAGGTGCCCGTCTTTTAACCTGAGCTTTACTTCACCTACCATACTTTCGGCTATAATTTCCATTTTATCATCGAGGTCGGTTTTTAAGATCGCGTGCACAGACACATTGCCCTTCAGATGCCTGCTCTCCACTTTTTTTTGCCCGAAATTTTCAAATTCATCAAACATCATGTTGATATTGATGTCTTCCATGTCCATTTCGGCGTTAACTTTATGCAAATCAAAAATACTTCCCTTCATAAACACGGTTCCATCACAAGTGTTTCCCTTCACGGACCTAATGGTAAGTAGTTTTTTCTTGTGCGACAGGTCCATGCTCGCGTTTAATACCTCGACCCTCCTTATAAATAATTTTTTCGCGTTGAGTTTTATATCAAATTCAAAATTGCCCTCCCCGGCATCCTGTACGCTTTGCTTCAAATTCGTTTTTGGTTTTGATACAGTGGTATTTGCAACTTCTGTTTCGGTATTCGTACCAGGTGCCTGTATGTAAGCGTTCAAATTAAGATAGTCGGTTTTTGCATTTAAATTGAGTTTGAGAGAATTGTCATAACCTAAAACATAATTCACGAAATTTTCCACCCTGCCTGTTAACACCGCGTCCCCACCATCCATTTTCAGGAGCAGGTTTTCGAATTTAAGATCGCGGTTGTTCACGTTGGCTTTGCCCTTTGCCACGTAGGTGTAAGGTCTGTTTTTTTCCTGATAGCTAAAGTTGTCAAAAAATAAATTGGCATTTAAATGCATCTCCTGACCCAGGAATTCCTTGGTGTTTAATTTTTCTGTTGGTCCCGAGTAGGAGACATTGGCCATGCAATTTCCTTTGAGGATAAATTCCTTCGCCACTTTAAATTTGATTTTGGAAGCCTCAACAAGCAGGCGAGCGTTAATATTGATGGTTGGCGTCACCAGGTTGGTAATGGATACTGAGGCGGTGAAAGGAAAGTCATAGAGGTTGCCACTGATTGTTTTAAAGACAATTTTTCCTTCTTCGCCATTACCCATTTTCCGGGAGGAATCCAGGCTGACAATACTTCCCTGTAAGGAAACATGGCTATACGGGATCTTACTGTTACCGATCAAAACATTATTGTCCTTCACGTCGAAACTCACGATTACAACCGGTTCTTCTTTCACATCGAGCCTTGCAATAATGAGGGCCTTAAGGTCAAAGGGTTTTTCGATGCTGAAATTGTCCAGCACATTTTGCAGTTTACTATTCAGTAGTTTTGTTCCTTTAATATAATCTACATCCTTGCTTTCGATGCGGAGCGCCAATTTTTTGGTGTCGCCCAATTCAATGAAAGCATTCACATTGTAACGGTGTTTTTCTATGGTGAGGAAAGATGAAGGATGTACCACAATCATTTTACTTTTACTGAACACACTGAAATCAAAATTTGTTTTGGTCCTGGCTTTTGGTAAAAAGGCCCCTTTTTTTTCGTTGAGCAATATGCCTGCGATGAAAATCTCACCCGAAAGTGAACCTGTCATACCGTCCTGGGCATGTTTTAGCTTGACCTCGTTATCCACGAAAAGCAGGTCGATGTCTTGTTTTTTGGCGCGGTTGATGAAATTAAACTGGGTGTTCTTAATGGACACCTTCTTAATTTCGAAACTGATGGATGACGGCTGGGTGTTTTGCCCGAGCGTGTCCTTTTTTGACTTAAATTCAAAATTTCGGGAGCCATCCGGATTTTTAATGAGCCTGATCTCGGCATTTTTTATTGAAACGGAATTGACGACGAACTGTTTTTTGATGAGTTTAGACAGGTCGAAGGAAAGGGAAATTGACCCGGCTTTTAAAAGCGGTTCATTTTTATTGGGATACAAATCGCTGGCCAGGTAGACATTTTTGAGTTTTACCGAAGCCTGGGGCCAGTTACTCAGAAAAGAAACATCTGCGTCTTCAACTTTTAAACTGAGTGCGTATTCTGTTTTCAGGTTTTCAATCAGGAGCTCAGCCATTTCTTTTTTGTAGAAACGGATCAATATAAAAACTGAAGTGGCTGCCAGGAACAGAATAATAAAAAAGGCCAGCAGGATACGTTTAAAATATTTCATATGCCCGTGATTTATTTGTTGAGTCGGTATTCAGCGGCATCAGTCAACAATACTAATTTAGAATAAAAAACTTAAAACAGGTTTGGCAAAGCGTCGACGGGTTCCTTTATTTCGACGGGGTTGCGTAAATTAACTACAAAATGTTATGCCAGTGGGGATAAAAACCAATAAACTCTTGCAGTGGGCCGGTATACAACACAAAACGCTCCTTTCGGCTGAAAGAAGCGTTTCTGCTTTACGGGTACCTGACAGGGCCATACCGAACCACCTTTTCGAGGATATTATGAAGCCTGCAGCGCTGAAACGCGCTCTAATAGCCAGGTAACCATAGTTTTGTTAAAATAAAAACCCCGGGGGTTGTTCCTCGGGGCGACCAGAGTTTCAAGTTAAATGTAATAGTTTACTTAAGATGCATTACATGGGATTTTTCCCATCTCAACTGGGAATAACCTATTCCTCATCGATATAACAGCACTTCTCCCGTCAAATTCCGCACCTGTTTTCCCTTATCAGAATTAACATCATTTTCACCAGACACGATCAGCTTCCAGATATAAACATCCTCTTGACAAACTTCCCCTTTGAAAGAACCATCCCAGCCTTTCGTGATATCAGAAGTTTCAAAGATTTTTTTCCCCCAGCGGTCAAAGATTGTAAACGTAAATGCTTTGCTGCCACGCAATACGGGAACAAACAATTCATTCAATCCATCTTCGTTAGGTGTAAACGCGTTTGGAACATAAACCGCAAAATCCGGCGCTACATACACGACTTTAATAACTGTGTCGCTGCATTGCCATTTGTTTTGTACGACCAATACAACCGGGTAATAACCGGTGTTCTCAAATAAGAACTCCGGGTTTTTTCGATTAGATGAAAATGTTGATTTGCCGAAAATCCAACTGTATTGTACCGCCCCGTCAGAAGCGTCTGAAAATTGCACTTTGTCGAAATTCTCAACGGGTTGTTCGGGATTAAAATTAAAATCAGTTTTGGGTTTTGGATAAACTAAAATGTCATACTCCAGCGAATTGCTGCAGGTTGTGGTTGAATCATAAAAGTTACTCCATACCCGGTATGTTCCGGCATTGCCGAAACACTGGTAGAACTTCTTCCCTTTAATATTCCGCTGGTTAAAGCTCCAATCAATACTTACCGCAGGGTTTGTGGTTAACTGAAGTTCTGTGCAAAAAGGAATGCAGCCCTGTTGTTGGCCTGTGAGCGATCCCCCTGGCAACTGTTGTACTAAAATGTTTGTATTTGCTTTATTCTTGCAGCCATTGGCGTCGGTCACCGTTAAAATATAATTACCCGCATAGGAAATATTGTTCACTGAAAAAATGACGTTCTGTGAACCGGAATTAAAATTGGCAGGTCCCTGCCAGTTGTAAGTTTTTCCGCCAAAACCCTGCAAAGTGACGGTGTCGTTTAAACATATTACCGGTTTAGAGACTATTATCGAAGCTGAAGGTAACGGCAATACGACGACCGCTATCATTGCGGTTGTAGTACAATTGTTTAAAGATGCAGTGACCATATAATTTTGATTGGCCATGGGATTTGCGCTTACTGTTGCGCCGCTGTATGCATTCAAACCCACATTCGGCGACCAGTTATAAAGTGTGCCGGTTCCGATAGCACTTAATACGGCTGGCGTCCCCAGACAAATAACCGGGTTACCGGCAATGTTAAAAACCGGCAAGGGGTTAACCGTTATGTTGTGGCTTTGTAATACGCTGTTACAACCCAGGCTGCCGCCAAAAACAGAAAAAACAGAATTGACACTCGGGTTAGCTACGGCCACGCTTCCTGTTGTGTAAACAAAACTACCGGGATTAGAAGCAGACCAGACATAACTGTTTGCTCCGGTACTGGTATAAGTAAAGGTCTGTCCCGCACAAATTACGGGAGTTGCGCTGATGATGCTCACAGTTGGATTTGGAATGATCGTAAAAGTGGCGGCTAGGCTTGATGTGCAAATTCCGTTCGAACCAACAAGAGTTGACGTGGCTGGGCCGCTCAACGAGTATGGAGGCAACAGGCTCAGCGGAGAGGCTGGCCCTCCCGGGTTAGAATTACTAATGTGGTTTGGGGTACTTAATGTGTAGGTTGTTGCCCCACTTGAGTTTAGAATAATGGTGTTTGGCGAACCATTCAGCGCCTGGGCGCACATACTGCTGCTTGATAAGGCAATCGTAAGATTGGGCGGGCTAATCACACTCACATTCGCCAGGGCGGTATTGCTACATCCGTCAATGCTGGTTGCGATCAGGGTATAGGTTCCGGACTGGCCCAACAATGGATTGGCGACGGACGCGTTTTGCAGAGCGGACGTAAAGCCCGAGGGCCCCGACCACGAAAAACTTGCTCCGGGAACAGAGTTGGCCGAAACATTCAGTGTCTGACTGGTGCAAATTGTGCTTCCCACCGCGCTGAGGGTTGGTGTCGGATTTATTAAGACCGTTGCGTTAGCAGATGCAGTGCAGCCATTAGCCGCAGTTACGGTGAGCTGATAGACCCCTCCCTGGTTTGGTAATACGGAACTAAGATTGTTTGCCTGAAGCAACGAAGAAAATGCCTGCGGTCCCGTCCAGCTGAAGCCTGTTCCGCCGCTCGCACTGCTGACACTGAAGCTGAGGTTGGAAGCCTGGCACAACACAGAACTGTTCAGCACGATAACAGGGGCCGGAGAGGAATTTATGACAATGCTTCCTGCCACAGCACAATTATTAAGATCGAGGGCTGTAACTGAGTAAACCGTTATACTTCCGGGGGCCGGGCCCGGAGTATAGTTTGCCGAAGCGGGCCCGCCAGCCCACAAATAGTTGTAGGGAGGCGTTCCGCCGTTAACGGTCGTGGTGAGCGCAACTGTTGCTCCGGCGCAGGCGCCCTGGTTGCTGCCGCTTAAAGTCGCCGTTAAGGCTGTTGGCTGCGTGATCAAAAAGGTATTGCTGATCGAACAACCGGTAAGCGCGTCTGTTACGACTGAACTCCAGCTACCAGCGCTCAGGTTTGCAGGACCTGGCAATGTGTAACTGAGTATGCCGTTAGTCCATAAATAATTTTGACTGACCGAACCGCCGGTAATGTTCGTGTAATTAGCAGTACCGGTGGACGCGCCGTTACAGGCAATGCTGCCGCTGTTGAGCGTGCCTGCGAGCGGGACGGGAGAAGTGAACACTGTTGAAGCCGTATAGGTCATATTATTTGGCGCATCAAATACTGAGATCGTGTAAGTGCCGGGGTTAAGGCCTGTTGCCACTGAGCCCGTTTGTACTGTGGGCATCCAGGTAAATGAAAATGGTCCTGTGCCGCTATTAGTCTGAACTGTGGCAGAACCGAGCGTGGCGCAGGTAATAGAAGTATTGTTTACCGTTAAACAGGGTTGCACGACATTGACCGCTTGCCGGAGCGTATCTGTGCCGCCGCCGCAACTGTAATATAAAACCAGTTGTACGGTATGAATGCCCACAGATGTAAAGACGTGCGTTGGATTAGATAGCGTGGACGTGTTAGCCGACCCGGAAAGAGGATCTGAAAAATTCCATTGCATACCTGTGACGGAATAGCCCGGGGAAGTGCAGGTACTGGTTGGCGGGGGCGCAGTGAAAGAAACTGTTTGACATCCATAGATGCCGCCGGCAGAAAATGAAAAGGGGGGAGGGGGAGTTTTAAAATAAGATGTCACGAAGCTGGGCAATGTGCCACAAATGCCGGGTAATAATGATAATGCGTTAGGTACATAGTTACAGCCGGAACCCGCCACGTTCGGGTTATTAATTACACCCAAAAATGTCTGTGATCCTTGTCCTACATATATTTTTCCATCTTTTGCGAGTTGTAAACTTGTAAGGTTAAGGTTATTGGGGGAAGTAAAGGTGGTGACGGATGAAAGAACTAAGGTGCTGTTACCGGCACAAAGATCCCATTGTTTGAGATCGTTGAATGATTTGGAATATATCTTGCTCCCGTCGGGTGAAAATTCTATACTAGGCCATTGGAATGATGGAGGTGTAGTCTGCAGTGAAAAAGGGTTTGAAAAGATGCCGGTGGAAGCGTCAAAATCAAAAACAGTGACCAGACCATAGGTACCAAAACCGAGTTTCGTTCCATTGGGCGAAAATTTCATCGTGGTGGCATTCATGGGCGAAAAAACCACAGTAGGTCCCGTAGTTGAAATTACCGGGAAGCCATTAACCCCGGTAGATGTCACCAGGAAGGAATAAAAATTGTTCGGGCCAGACGAGGTAGTTCCATGAACTGCTACCCATACATCAACGCCATTACAAGCTTTAACGGCAGAAAGTTGCGTGGAAAGAAAAGAACCGAGTACGACATTTCTTACGGTCACCGATCCCATGCCTGCGGCCAGCGACATATCAATTTCCGAATAGTATAAAGCACCGAACCCGGTACTGAGCATAAATATCTCGTAAATGTTCTGGCTCCCCGGTCTTTTGACAATAACATCCCGCCAACCTCCCGTATTTAAGCCACTCCCGTTGGCCATGATGGCATGTGCCGAATTCCTGATATTGGTACCATCCGAATAAAAAAGAAGCGTCCCTGCAGAATTTGAAATAGAAGGATTGCCACCTCCTGAGTTCGTTTGTCCATTGGTGAGAATGCTTGGTGGGCTCGTCATAAAATCAAGACCGGCGAAATATCCAAAATACCATTTGGCGGTTTCGTTTTGGGAAAAGGAATACTGACCCAAAAAGAATAGACTGACACTGAAGCAGACCCGACTGGTCCAAAGTCCCAGTTTGTCGCAACGCTTCAGTGCAGAGAAAAAGTATTTGAATAAATAATTCAAATTCGTATTTATTTTAATACAAAAATTCTAAATAAAAAGGGCTTAACTATTAAAGGTAAGTAAAATAACCGGCTTGCGCAGGAATTAACACTGATGGAAACCAATGATTCGACCGCTAGGGAGTTGTAAGGCGAGTTTGATCAGTGCTCAAGAGACGGTGTAACTTTATTAAAAACATCGCAAACACCTGCAGCCGTGCCGATATTCACGAAAAACAGAAAATCGTGAGTTCAATATTTCCGGAAAACCTCACTTTTTCAGAAACTGCAGTCCGAACCACTTGGGTGAACTCGATCCTCCCAATGATTAGCCCGCCGATAAAGGATTTGGGAGTAAAATAAAAAAGGCTGAAGTACAAAATGAACTTCAGCCCTGCCAGGGTAAGTAATGGGGCTCGAACCCACGACCCCCAGAACCACAATCTGGTGCTCTAACCAACTGAGCTATACCTACCGTTTGGGACGGCAAATTTAATAAAATTTTAAGTAATTGAGGCGAATTTTGCTTCGAAATAAACTAATTATGGAAATATTGTTGTAAAGAGGAATTAATAATAACCCCCGGCTTCCTGCAAACAATCTACCTGATTAATGTGACGTTCCCCTTACGGAAATTTTCGTCCCCGTTAAAACACTTCACTTTTAAGTACCAGCCAAAAACGCCCACGTCAGCCGGCCGGCCCTTATATATCCCATCCCAACCTTTGCTTTTATCATTGGTTTCAAATACTTTTTCACCCCAACGGTTGTAAACGGCAAAATATATTTCCTCGATTTTTAATCCACGAACAAAAAACAGGTCATTTTGCCCGTCATTGTTGGGGGTAAAGGTATTAGGCACAAAGGTGTCCTTATCAATACAACCTTCGGTATAAGCCTCAACATGCACTTCCGCGTTTTCCCGACAAGAGCCGTTGATGGCAATTGCCGTATAGGTTGTCGGTTTATCCGGGGTCGCCGTAACCGTGTAACCCGTTGCCGGGCTCGTACTTCCATTTGGGTACCAGGTCACCGTGGCACCCGGATCACCAATATAAGTCAGCGTCGTAGAATTGCCCGTGATCACAAATTGGGGATTGGCCTGAGCACTGACGGGGATCGACGACAAGGTTGAGACCGTTACCGTTGTGATAAGCAGGAACGAACAGGGCAGGCCATTCGCGGTATTGGTCGTGCTCACCACTACTGAATAATCAGTGTTGACAAGCGGACTTGCGTTTGGGTTACTCAAGAACGGGTAATCCAGGGTCACGGTTGGGGTCCATGCATACGCAGTTCCGCCCGTCGCGCTTAATTGCACACTACTGCCCCTGCACACCCGTGTATTGCTGGTTATCGATAACGGAGGCGGAATCACGACAGCGACCGGTTTACTCACCGAATCCCTGCAACCATAATTATTCGTAACGGTTAATTGCACGTTATAATTTCCCCCAGAGTAATAAAAAGCATAAGGGCCCTGGAGCGTGCTGGTCATTGTCGGAGAAAGTTTCCAGTTCCATTTTACAATGTTCGCTTTGGACTGATCGTAATAATAAACGCCGCCACCGCAGGGATTCGTGTTATAATTAAAATTGGCGGTAGGCGTTGGATTCACATCTACCTGCGTTGTCAGCGTTCCCGCGCAGGGAAATCCGGCGGATGTATTTAAAATGTTCACCGTATAAACAGTATTCACCGTAGGACTGGCTATGGGTGTCCCGGTTAAGGCATTGCTGAGACTGGAAGAAGGACTCCAGGTATAACTCGTGCCCCCGCTCGCAGGTAATGGCGCGGACGATCCATAACAAATACTGAAACTACTGACGACACCGGGATTAAATTTAAAAATCGTGACGGGTTTGGTTTGTGTACTTGAACAGCCATTCAAATCCACAGCGGTTAAAGAAATATTAAAGGTACCGTTGGTCGGATAACTGTAAGATGGCGCGGTGAGTGAAGAGGTGGCCGCATTGCCGAAATTCCAGGAATACGGGTTAGCGCCGAAATTGCCGTTAGAGAAATTGAGCGTTGTGATGGTGTTGTTACACGGGCTGGTGCTGTAGGTGAAATTTACCGTTGGAACCGGGTATGCTGTGAGGTAAATGATAGAACTGTCTATTTTGTTGCAGGTGGTGCTGTTGGTTACCACAAGCGTTACTGAATATGTTCCAGGGGTAGTATAAGTGACAGTTGGATTTGGATTAGTAGTGGTTTCGACACCATTGCCTAATCGCCAGATATACGCCGAGTTTGGGCCATTGGATGTAGCGTTTGTAAAGGTGACTGAAAACGGGATACAACCGGCCAGCGTCGCTGTATTGATCGTTGCTATGGTAAGTTGTAACTGGAAATCTAATTTAATAACGCCATTGTTGCAATTGGTGGCATGATTTGGATTGCCCGGGGTGAGTGGCCAGGCACCGGGGGTTACGGGAAAATCGTCATAGCCTCCGCAACCCGCGCAAACCGACTGGTAAATTTTTCCAAGCGGGTCAAAGCGCGACGTTCCGCCATCGACATGCTCCCTGCTTTGACCTCCGCCGAAATAGGATCCGTATTTTAATGCCATCGCGTTCGAGTCAAGGCCCATAAAATAAAAATCAAAACCGGTGGTGCCGCTTTGTGTTGGGTTAAGAATAGGCATATTGCCCAAGGGATTCTGCAGATTGATAACATCGCCGCCCCAACCGCTGATATAAATATTGTTGCATTTATCAACGGAAAAAGCGCAGGGTGAGATATCCGTTCTGTCGAGGTATCTTCCAAAGCGGGTAGACATGTTCAGGGTGGTGAGTGACGGCGTGAGCCTTGAAATAAACTGGTGAGTGCCTGTCACGCTGAATATCGTCGGAGCATTCGTGCCGTTTGGAGCCGCCAGTACGGGAATGTTACCCATTGACTGCCCATAAATGTAAATATCCTTGTACTTGTCGGTTTGTATAAAGTAGGATTGATCATAGGCAGGGGTGCCGAAATATGTACCGTTTAATACAGCGGTTCCGGTAGGGCTTACCCGGATGATATAACCATCAGCGATTCCGCCCTGGTAAGTACTTTTGTAACCTCCTGCAACGAAGGGAAAATCCTGGCTGCAAGTGCCGCCGGTCATATAGGCCTCCAGGTTGTCGCGCACAATGACGCCATAGCCGGCGTCGTTGCTGCTTCCACCCACAAAGGAACAGTAGAGCAGGGAAGTAAGGCCGGGATTAAATTTCGCAATAATGCCATCCTGTTTGCCACCAAGCGTATTGTCGAAAGCGTTAACAGTAGGAAAGTTAGACGAGCGTGTGGAACTGGCAATATAAATGTTGTTCGCCGGATCAAGCTGGATCTCGCCACGGTACTGGTCTCCGTAGTTGTATTGCAGTGAGTCAATCGAATACTCATAAACCGGCGGATTCGGCGGCGGGCCATTAATATTCGTGAGGTGGTTCACGTGGTTAACCCCATCGTTACCGCTCCCCCCAATGTATGTGCAACCCAATAAAGCAGAACCTGTTGAATTAAATTTACCTACATAAATATCGGTTCCGTTCTGGAAATTAGTTCCATTATAATAAAAACTCAAAGGCACGCCGCCATTAAACGTCATGTCGTAAGCCCCCGAGGTAACCGGGAAATTTGGTGAGCCGGTAGTGCCGTAAAAACAAAGGTTGTTATTTTTATCCACTATCAAACTGCTCACCACTTCCGTGCCGCTGCCCCCCAGGTAGGTGGAAAACAACAAGGCGTTACCGTTGGAATTATATTTGGTGATCACCACATCGGTATTTCCATCCGCCGCCGGCCCGTTAAATGTCGTTGAAAACGCCCCGCCTGTCGTGGGATAACCAATGTTAAATGTTGTTCCTCCCGAATACAGGTTTCCTGCGGGATCAAAGGTCGCTGTCATTCCAAAATTATCGGCGCTTGAACCTGACTGGGCCGCAAAAACCAGAACAGGATCTATGACCAGTTCGTAGTTTTTATTGTAACCGTTTGGAAAATCAAAACTCAATATATCGTCTTTAAACCTGTATTTGCATGATATCTGTATGGCTTTTCCGTTAATCATCTGGTAAGCGTAAGGTTTTTGTTCCACCACTTCATTCACTTCCAGTTTTAAAAACAAGGCCCCGTCCTTTAATTTAATTTTATCGACGCCTTCGTATTTCATCGCGATACCTGCCGCGTTGGCATTCGGTTTCACATGAAAATTGTATTTCATTCCCGTCGCGGAGGTGATAATTTCGTAATCGATACCCGGGTAGATATTCCGAAGCCATGCCTGGTGATAGTTTCTGACATTTCCCCGCCATTTTGTTTCGTCGTTCCCGATAAAAAAATTCTCATAGTCATCACCCATTTGCGACTTTTCCACCTCTGGTTCGGGGTTGGCGCCGACAAAAAAGACGTTATAGGCATGTCTCCTGATATCAAGGTCTTTGTAAGCGCCTCTTAAAATCCCCCCGTGATGCAGGCCCCTGTATTTTTTTTTGTCGTAAAAATGAAAAGTCAGCCCCTTCTTTTCAATGAAAAGAGCGCCTCCGTCGAGTTGCGACCTGAATAAAATTTTGCTGTCCCATTGCCCCTTGTTTTCTGTGAGTTTTAGAGAGGGATTTAAATGGGGTATGATAACATGGCGGGAAGAGTCGAATTGGCCAAAAATGAGCCCACTCATGACAATTAAAAAGATCACCAGTATTTTTTTTGCCATAAAACCAAATATAAGCTAAAGCTGCCTTTTTTCCAACAATAAGAGGTGGCTATTGAGGAGATTGCGGTTAGAATTTATTTAACAAAAATAATGCCCATTTCCCTCTAATAGGCAGCAAATCCATTTTAATTATCAGGGATGTTGCTTAAATCTTATTACTTTTGCAGCCGCATGCCAAATCTCGTAGCAATAGTAGGGAGACCCAATGTCGGGAAATCAACTTTATTCAACCGCCTCACCGAAACACGGCAGGCAATTGTTGATGAAGTGGCAGGAGTAACCCGCGACAGGCATTATGGCAAAGCCGAATGGCAGGGTGTTGAGTTCAGCGTAGTGGATACCGGGGGATATATCAAAGGAAGCGACGATATCTTCGAAGGTGAAATACGCAAGCAGGTGAACATCGCCATTGAAGAATGCTCCGCTCTTTTATTTGTGGTCGACGTGAATGAGGGCGTTACCGCCTACGATACGGAAGTGGCGAAAATCATCAGGAAAAGTAAAAAGCCGGCGCTCATCCTGGCCAATAAAGTCGATAGTCACGACAAGGCGGCGTATTCCGCTGAATTTTACCAGTTCGGGCTCGGCGAAGTATATCCGATCTCCGCCATTACCGGCAGCGGTACCGGCGATTTCCTGGACAAACTGGTTGAGATTTTGCCAAAGGAAGAAAGGACGATCGAAGACATTCAGATCCCCAGGATTGCGATTGTTGGCCGGCCTAATGTGGGTAAGTCATCTATGACGAATGCTCTGTTGGGTGAAGAACGAAATATTGTGACATCGGTTGCCGGCACAACGCGTGACAGCATTCATACACGTTACACCAGGTATGGACACGATTTCTGGTTAATAGATACTGCAGGGATGCGCAGGAAAGCGAAAGTTCATGACGACCTGGAGTTTTACAGCGTGATGCGTACCATCAACGCCATCGAAAGCAGCGACGTTTGCCTGCTAATGATCGACGCGCAGGACGGTATGGAAGCGCAGGATCTGAGTATCCTGAGCCTGATTGAAAAAAACCGCAAAGGACTGGCGATCCTGGTCAACAAATGGGACCTCGTGGAAAAAGACACACACACCGCAAAAGAATACGAGGAGCGCATACGTGAAAGGATAGCGCCTTTCAGGGACATTCCTATTTTATTTATCTCGGTAAATGATAAACAACGTATCATGAAAGCAGTGGAGGTTGCGATGAAAGTTTATGAAAATAAAAAGCGTCACATTCCAACCAGGGAACTAAATGACTATCTCGGCCACGTGATCCAAAATACACCGCCTCAGGCAACAAAGGGAAAGTACGTGAAAATAAAATACATTACGCAGCTCAAAACAGAACCCCTGTTTATGTTTTACTGCAATTTGCCGCAATACGTCACGGAGTCGTACAAACGATTCCTTGAAAATAAGATCCGTGAAAAGTATGATTTCAGTGGTGTGCCGATCGTGGTCAGCATGCGAAAGAAAAATTAGAAGTCAAACAAAAACAGCAGATCACCTCTAGTTCTGTTTTTTACCGTTATTCAGCCAGCAACTTATTTTGTCCTGTTCCTCCTTCGGCAGGGGACTTCCTCCATAGGGCATGACCGGCATCCCGTCAATTACTGTTTTCTTGAGTGAACCATCGTCCCCGGCAGCCTTCACATCAAAATACGTGACCAGAGGAATGGGGGCACCGCCCGACAAAGGGTTGCCGTGGCAACTATTACACTTCGCGTCGATGATGGGTTTGATGTGTTTTTCGTAAGTGATCGTATCACAGGCCGCTACCGGCGTTGTTGGTATTTTTCCAACTTTTTTGTCGCAGCCGATCAGCAGAACAATCAGTAAAACAAATGAAAATCCGGTAAAAAGGAGTTTGCGTCTATTCATGGATGATAAATGGTTTTGTTTTTGTAAACGATGTGGATTGAATGGTAAAGAAATATTGACCCTTGCTTAGGCCATCCAGGTTAATTTGAACATTGCCATAGCCCTGTTGCAGGCTGGTCGACCATTCCCTGACCAGTTTCCCGTCTATAGAGGTGATCCTCGCGTTTACCTGGCTTTGCTCGCCGGGAGAAAAATAATTTAATTGCGCGACTGATTTTGCCGGGTTTGGAAAAATATCATAAACCTGCACAGTATTGACAATGTCCTTTTGCAGGTCCCTCACACCAACATCAATAGCGGAGTTGTCGATTACTATATTTTCGTCGCCCGGTAAATAGGCCGTATAGGCGAAAAACACAAGCATCATTTCGTCTGTAGTCGATTCACCCTGGGTTACCATAACGGGCGGATTATTGGGGTTACTGATATTATTAACGGTGTTATCGTAAGCCGAGTGAGCAACCAGCGTGCTGCCGATCGCAACCTTCATCGGGTTCCTGAAATTGTAAACGCCCTGCCATTTAAAATTCCATTCAGGCACGCTGATAAAGGGCAAGGTGTCGTTTGTATTTTTCTCAATCGCGAAAACTTTCATCGATTTTCCAATAAGGTGCATATGCGGCGCTACCGATAATACTGTAAAATAGGGATAGGGCAGCGGCACTGTAGTGGTGGCCACGTTCTGTGCCGTAAAGGTTTTTATAACGTTGGGGGGAATCACAAGCGGACCGTTTTTAAGGTTTGATTCGCTGAGGACGGGCTGCATGTATACCTCCCTGAAAAACGGTGAAGAAGTATTTGTAGCGAATTTAATATTTACCCTGGTGCTGTCTAACTTCAGGTAGGTCCCTTTGGGATAATGCACCTGCAGGATCAGTCTTGTATTTTTCCTAAGGCGCGCGCCCATCCCGGCAGGGAACTTAATATGCTGGGTTCCCGGCACCCATTCGCCAACCAATTTTGAATCGTTGCTGCCTGTACCAAAAAAGGATGTGTAACCAACGCCGGCGTCCGCACTATCTTTTAGCCTGATGAGATTGGTGGTGTCCTCGTATAACAGCACATGGTGCACGATACTCGAATTCCCCGGGATGACTTCAACTTCCGAAGCGAATTTATCCGTCGTAAAATTGGTATTGATGATAAAACAACGGTATAGATCGGTAGCGGTATTCACCACATAATTCTGCATTTTTCCCGTAAAATCGATACCGCTCAGGGCAGAATTGCCTGTGGTATAAACCGGTTGCGCGGGGGCGTTGGCGGAATTTCCTTCCGGCGCCCCGTCCAATACCCATTGAGTTATTTTATTTTTACTTTCCAGCACATTGGGATCCTAAGCTTAGAATTCCACGTGGACAAGTTGTCGCGGCCGCTTCTATAGTGTCACCTAAATACTAGTGACTCCAGCGTAACTGGACTGGCCACAGTTAGGCCGCAAATGTAATCACACTGGCTCACCT
>JADMIO011184615.1_pt1 | contig 58060 bp, 54 predicted proteins | sample 8958161 | NCBI WGS metagenome assembly JADMIO01 (sample SAMN16585339, study PRJNA669376) | soil metagenome | isolation source: Crop rotation soil | place: USA: Cullars Rotation, Alabama | collected 2011
CGACAACTTGTCCACGTGGAATTCTAAGCTTAGGATCCCAATGTGCTGGAAAGGAGTATTCGCCGACCTGCCTCGAGCGCGATCGAGCCATGCCAGATACCGGCAATGGTTCTCCTGTCTCCTTGGGCGATCTCGAGCTCCGCGCTTTCCCGGAAGGCGGCCTTGTAATCCTCGAACGCCCGTTCCGCGTCGCCGAGGGATTCGTACGCCCAGGCGCGGCCCATCCTGCAGACTCCCCGGAGTGTCGGATCCGCCATCGCGCGGCCGTAGTTGCGGACCGCCTCACGGAGCAACCGAGCCTTCGTGAATGCTTTGTCGAGGCGTTGCAAGGACTCGGTCATCTGGTTTCTTTCATCGTCGGACGCCTGCAGCCGTGCCACCCGGTCGGTCGCGCGGAGCACGATCGATGCGCCGGCAGTGGCTAGCTGGCCCAGCGCCGCGCCGGCTTCGGCGTCTCCTCGATGCTGCAAACGCTCGTAGTCCTCCCACCTCGTCGCTTTCGGTCGGATCAAACGCTTCAAAAGATGATCCAGCTCTTCGTTACAGAGTCGGGCCGGCCGTTCCTCGAGCAGGGACTTGTCGCACGCTTCGACCAGCGCGTCGCTCGCCGGGGCGCTGCCGGCGTGCGGAGCGCTCTCCATCCTTGCCGCTATGCCGCACTCCAGCATTGCGTCGGGATCCCTAGAGGCCAGGCACTGCAAGCGCGCCAGCACGTACTGGTTATGCCCGTCCTCCGGCCTCTGAAGCGAGTAGCGGGAATAGTTGTCGAGCAGTCGCTGGACAGGGCAGTCTTTCAACGGCTCGACGAACATCGCGAAAACAGGCAAAGCCCACGCGACGGCTGCGGCAACCGCCACCAGTTTCAGTGTCCGAGAAGCCATAAGTCACGCAGCTCCGAATCCGGCCCCATCCCTCCGAACAATACGGTCCCGTCGTGGGGGGCCGAGTACGCCGTCACGGGGTAATTGCGCTCTCCGGGCGGCGCCGCCGCTCTCCTGGTCCACGCCGTTCCGTCCCACTCCCAGGTATCCGCCGTGTCCGAGTGGCCCCTGAATCTCTGGTAACGAGGATCGTCCACCTGCTCGCAGGGAGCCGCGAGTCCGCCGTGAAGGACGAGCCGTCGCCGCACGGGATCGTAGCTCATCGAGGCGAAGCCTCTGGCGGCGGGCCCGCTCGCAGGACTCGGACGATTCCAGGCGGTGCCGTCGAACTCCCACGTTTCGCCGCTCGGCCTGGCCTTTGCGTCCTCATAGCCTCCGAATATCGTGAAGCGCTTCCGTCCCGGGTCGTACGCCATCGCGTGGTGGGCCCGCTTGCCGGGACCGTGGGCTACCGGCCTCCAGGCGGCGCCGTCCCATCGCCAGACGTCGTCGAGGAAGCCGCGACTGCCTCGACCGCCGTACAGAAGGATGCCGTCCGGAGCGGCGGCCAGTGCGTGACCGAACCTGGCGGGCGGACGGTCCTCGAGGCGCAGCTCGCTCCAGTGGTCGCGTTCGAAACGCCAGGTTTCGTCGGAAAGGACGAGGTCCTTGCCGCTAGCTTGCCGGCCGCCGAAGAGCAGCACACCTGTCGCACCGTCCGAAGCGGCAGCCGATTGGAAGCGGGGAGCGGGGGGCGAGCCCGACTCGATGGCTACCCACTTCGTCCCCTGGAGCTTCCAGGTGTCGCCAAGCGCGGCGTAACCAGCGCAGCCGCCGAAGATCAGGAGCCTTGAGTCCGAAGGATCGATCGCCGCCGCCATCGACGAACGGGGCGGCAGGCCGCCCGGCGCCAGCCGTTTCCAGAACTTCCCGTCCCACTCGAGAACGGTCTCGTCGCGCTTGCCGTATCCGACGTCGCCGCCGAAAACGACCAGGACGTTCCTGTGCTCGTCCCAGGCCGTACCGGCTCCGCCTCTGCACGGCGGCGGCGGCGGCGACGACGAAGCGACCCACTCCGCCCCGGTCCAGTCGAACCGCGAGCACGAGGTCGCGTCCGAGCCTCCAGCGGCGAACAACCGGCCAGCAAACGGATCGTAGCCCACGGTCATTCCATTCCGGCCGAACTCCTTGCCACCCTGTCCGGACTCGACGGTCCAGCTCTTCCCATCCCATCCGGCCACCCGGCAGGCGCCCCGGAAATCGAGTTGCACGGCGACGATGCGATGCCGCTTCGGATCGTGAATGAGCCGGGCTCCCTCGCCCGACAGCGGCCCGAAGAAGGACGCCTCCTTCCAGGACGTTCCGTCCCAGGTCCAGGTGTCGCTCAGGTCGCCTTCTGCATTCCGGCCCCCGGACAGGAGCAGGCAGTTTCTGTCCGGGTCGAAAACCAATCCGAAGCTGGTCCTGGACGGCGGCGCAACTGGCGTCTTCTTGCGTGCCCAGACGCCCTCCTCGAGTTCCCACGTGATCGTGAATGCTCCGGCCTGCGCCGCGCTCGAGACGAGGACGAACCGGCCACGCCCCGGGTCGAATGCCAGTCGAGCGTCCGCGGCGTCGCCCGGTGGCGGGTTCCATCTCCTGGGAAGCCACGTTGCTCCGTCCCATTCCCAGGCCGCCGAATATCGATCCTTGTCGTGGCGCAAGTCTCCGCCGGTCGCCATGCCGATCATCACGACGTGCCGGGACCGAGGATCGAAGAACATCTTCGGCGCCATCTGATGCGGGGGCATCGAGCTCAGGGGGACCCAGCCGGCCGGGGCGGCGCCGCGTGCCGGCCCGACGAGCAGCGCCAGGAGCAGCAAGGCCACGAGCCGAATCATCGTTTGGGGCTGTTCGAGCCGAGGATGCGACTGGCCGCATCTTTCGACTCTTCCATGACTTCCGAGGCCGGGTCTCGGCTCAGGGATTGGAGCGCGGGTACGGCCCAACGCGCGTCGTCGCCGATTGCCCCCAGTCCCCGCAGCGCGGCGATCCGCAGCCTTCGGGGTCCCGACTGCGCCGAGGCGAGCAGCGCCGGCGCTGCTGGAGCCGCGGCGGAACCAAGCCCCTCCAGCACTCGCGCAGCCAGAAGCCTCACGGCCAGGTCCTCGTCCTTCAGCGCTCGCCCGACCTCGCGGGCCGCGTCTCTCGCGCCGGAGCCGGCAAGTTCCAGGACCGCCAGCGCGTCTCTGCGGTGTCGAACATCGCCGAACGCGAGCTTTGCAACGAGTACAGGGACACAATCTTTCCCGAGCCGCAGCAGGACCGTTCTCGCGTGACCGCTGATGCGGGCGTCGTCCGCCGAGACCAAGGCTGCCAGCTCCGAGGCCAGTGCCCGAAGCTCCGCCTCCTCCTCGCAGAGCGTCTCGACGAACTCCAGCCGCGTACTGTCGTTGGCGCCGGACAGCAAGACGCGCGCGGTCTGGACGGCTTCCTCAGAGACGCGAGTCAACCGTGCCACGGCGCGAGAGTTCGGGCGGCTGCCCGCTCCCTTTGCAGCCCACAGTGTGTGCCGGATGCGAGCGTCGCCCGGCACGAGTCGGCCCGCCTCATTTTCCGTCGTGAGCCTTCGGAGGTTCTCGTCTCGCTCGTATCGGGCGGGAGGCCAATCCCGTCGAGCGCCGAGCTCGAGCGAACGGAGCGCCCTGTCGGCAAGCTGACGCATATCGCCGTCAGGCTCGCGCATCACGCTGCTCAGGACAGGTTCGTCTCCAGAAGTCGCAAGCTTGTATTCCGCAAGCAGGTAGAGCGCGTGTCTCCGGACTTCCGGATCGCCGGCATCCAGCAGCCGCATCAGCGACCTGCGCACGGTCTCGCGCGCGACGTTCGAGAGCGGCTTCGAGCGGAGGATTGACTGCATCGCCAGCAAGACTCGGCGACGAAGCCTGGTGCCCGCCCCGTCGAGGCTCTCCGCCAGTCCCTCAATCGCCGGTTCTCCGATCTTTGACAGAACGGTCGCGGCGCCAGCAGCGGTGTCCCGGCTGACAGGCCATGTCCTGTCCGCGAGCAGATCGATCATTGCCGTCGTGACGACACCGGGGACGGACTCCTTTTTCAGGAGCTGGCCGACGACGTGTCTGGCCGTGGCATCCCCGTAATAGCCGGTAGTCTGCCCGGACCAGTCGCGCGCGGCATCGTTTGAAGCCTCCAGTCGCCGCGCGAGCTTCTGAAGGAGAATGCCGACGGGTTCGGCTGTCGTCACGCTGGATCGCTCCCCTGGCTTCGAAAGCTCCGGGACGACGTCCTTCCGCTCGGGCTGACGCGGTGGGGGCGCTCCGGACGCAAGTCGAGAAAGCCATTCTCGAGCCGCAGCCTGCATCGTCACGCCGCCTTCTCGCAGCGCCCGGCGAGCCTCGGGCTCCGCCTCCGGGCCCAGGAGGTCGAGGCCCGCCCGCCCGTACCCCGCGTAGGCGTCGTCCGGATCCGACGCGGAGAGGAACAGCTCCCATCTCGCCGCCGGAATCCAGCGCCCGATCCGCGCGAGAGCGGCGCAAGCGGCGGTGCGCAAGCAGCGCTGGTAGTCGCGGCTGCCGCGCCGATGCCGGCACCACGGGAGAATGGCCGGCAGAGCTTCTGAAGCGGCCGGGCCGATGGCACCTAGAGCTTCGACGACTTTGCATCGACGGCTCGGACTGGCGAGCAGCGATAGCAGGATCGGCACGGCCTCCGCTGCCTCGGGGCCGTTCGCCAGGAGTCCATCGAGGGCGGTGTCGATTCGGCTTTCATCACCAACCGTCAGCTCGCAGAGCCAGTGAGCCGTAGGTCTGACCGATTCCGACTCCGCCGCGGGCAGCACCGTTGCAGCCAGCAGCAAGGCGGTGAGCCAATGCCTCACTGCCTGCCCGCGCCACCCCTCCTGCCGCCGCCGCGTCCGCCTTCGCCGCGTCCGCCGAAACCGAGACCGCCGCGGCGCTGGGCGCGGCGCTCTTTCAGCTCGGCTCTCTGCTCGGGCGTCATCGCCTCGAGCTTGGCCTTGCGGGCGGCCTGGCGCTCCTCGATCTTCTTGCGCTGCTCCGGCGTGAGGGTGGCCAGCCAGGCCTTGCGCTTCTCCTTGTAGAACGCCTTGCGCTCCTCCGGAGTCATCGTCTTGAGCTTCTCGCGCTCCTCGGCCGTCAGGCGCGGGCCGAAGCCGAGGGGGCCGTGGCCGTTGCGACCGATGCCACCGTGAGGCACGGGCTTGCTCTCGTTGCCCGTGCCCGGGGCCGCGGGCTCGGAGACGCCCGGTCCGCCATCGATGTCGCCGTCGTCGTCATCGTCGACCTGGGCGGTCGCCGCCGAAGCCAGCAGTGCCAGGCCAAGAAGGGTGATGGAGAGAATCTTCACGGACGGGGGCCTCCTGCGGGATGATCGGGAATCGGGCCGTTGCGGCCCGTCCCACGGCATCCTACAACAGGTCCGCGATCTGATCGCCGAGCTGCATCCCAAGGGTGGGCGAGTCGCCGGTGTGGACGAAGCGAACGATGCCGTCCTTGTCGATCGTCACGGCGCACGGAATGCTGCGCACGTCGTACTTATCGGAAAGGGCGCCCTGGACGTCGTGCACGACATCGAAGGTCACGCCGTTGGTCTTGAGAAACGCCTTCAGGACCTCCGGGGTCTCCTCGTAGTCGAGATTCACGCCCAACACCACGACGTTCTGGTTCTCGAAGCGCTTGGCGACCGACTGGATCTTCGGCAGCGCCTTGCGGCAGCTGGGGCACCACTTCGCCCAGAAGTCGAGCAACACGACCTTGCCGCGCAGGTCCTCGAGGTTGACGACGGTGCCGTTCAGCGTCTTGCCCGTGAAGAGCGGCGCCGGCTTGCCGATCAGTTCCGTCGGACCGGCCGCGAAGAGGGTCGCGAAGAGACCCAGCGTGCCCACGACGATGGCGATACCCGTTCTGCTGAAGAAGTTGCGAATCATGGCCCGATCCTCCGGTCGACCCCAAAAAAGGAAGCCGGCAGAGATACACCGGATTCGGTGGAAAGTCAAGCCGGCGCTTGCGTATCCTGGCGGCGATGACGCCCGCAGATACCCGCCGCGCCCTCCACATACGGGGCGCTCCTCCCTCCGAACAATCGCTGCCGCACATCCTCGGCAACGCGGACTTCACCCGCTACAAGAACGCCCAGCAGCGGCTCGCCGCGCTGGGGCTCACGCCCGACTGGCAATGGAGCGGCCAGGCCGATGGATGGGCCGTCGCCTACAAGGGCGGCTGCACGCTGTTGCTGGCCCGGACGCCGCTGACCGCGACGGTGGCGATCGGCAATTCGCTCTACGAGACCTTGAAGAAGGCCGGCACGTTGCCGCAGTCGATCCAGAAGCTCCTGGACACGGCGCCGATCCAGGGCGGACGCCGCGTGGCGGCCCTGAAGCTCGATACCGGCACGGGCCTGAGCCAGCTCGTGACGCTGGTGGAGGCGAAGCTGAAGGAGGGAGGCTGAACTCGTACCCCCGGATCCGTTCGGCCCGAGCTTGTCGAGGGCCCTGGTGCCCATCCTGGCCCCTCGACAAGCTCGGGGCGACGGATACAAGAGATCCATCCCCCTAACTCGTGCGGCAGCGCGGCGGGCGGGGTATTCTTGGCGGATGCAATCTCCGAGAATAGGCCTCGCGCTGGCCGGCGGGGCGGCCCGCGGTCTGTTTCACGTCGGTGTCATCCGGGCTCTGTCCGAGGCCGGGATACAGGTCGACGCCTGGGCTGGCACCTCGGCCGGAGCCGTCGTCTCCGCGGCGTGCGCGGCAGGGCTGGCGCCGGCGCAGGTCACGGCGCTCGCCACGAAGATCCGCTGGACCGAGAACATCGTCGGGCTGCGGCAGAGCGCGCTCGACTGGATGGGGCTGGTGCGCGTGCTGTGGGGCGGCTCCGGCCCGAAGAAGCCGGGCTTCGTCGAGACTTCTCAGATCGGCTCCTACATCAATGAAGTGATCGGGCACCGCAGGTTCTCGGAGCTGCCGCCGCTCATCCTCACCGCGACCGACATCCACTCCGGCGAAGAGGTGCTGTTCTGCTCGCCCGAGGTCGCCGCGCGGCTCGAGGCCGCGAAGGCGCTGCCCCGCATCGAGGGCGAGGCGTGGCGCGACCGCTACGTCCCGCGCCAGCTCGTCGTCGCGCACGACGACGTCGGCCAGGCCGTCCGCTGCTCGGCCTGCATCCCGACCGTGATGTCCTCGGTGACCGTCGAGTGCGGCGGCCGGACGCGGATGCTGAACGACGGCGGCATCGTCGACATGGTCCCGGTCAAGCCGTTGCGAGCGCTCGGCTGCCGCAAGGTGATCGCCGTCTTCCTCGGCTTCCTCCCGCAGGCCGAGAACGTGCGGCACTTGGTCGACGTCGGCGTGAACGCCGCGCAGTTCCTGGCCCGCGATCAGATCTGCGCCAGTCTCGAGGCGGCCGACCTGGTCCTCTACGACCCGGCCATCGAGAGCCGCAGCTTCGTGTTCCTCGACAGCGACCTGATCGAGCAGGGATATCGCTACACGCTCGCGCAACTGCCTCGAATCCTGGCGGCGATCCGCGAGGACGTCGAGCCCGCGGCCGAGCGCGTGCCCGCGACCGTGCTTGCCGGCGAAACCGGCGAAACTGGCGGCGTCTTCCCGATCGACCGCGTATAATCCGCGCGGGAGGGCAACGTGGCAATCGACGCGCGGCAGATCTATCTCGAGACGCTGACCTACGTCTACGCGACGGGCGGCGTCGACGACGCCAGGAACCAGTTGCTGGTGCGGCTCCTGCGCGCCCTGGCGCTCGAGCCCGAGACCGCTCGCAAGGCCGCGGTCGAGGCGCGCCAGGCGGCGGCGGACGGGCCGGCCGTCACGGAATCGTTCTCGCCCAGCGGCATCTACGTCCGGCTCTGCGAGCTCAGCTTCCGCGCCGGCGGAGAGCCTCTGCGCGAGCCGCTGCTCGAGACGGTCCGCACACTGCTCGGAGTCGGCGAGAGCGACGCCAACGGCTTGCTGGCGGCGGCGCGCGAAGCGGCCAGGCGCCCCGGCCGTCCCGCGGCTCCCGCCCCGGAACCGGAGCCGCCGCCGGCCCTCGATCCCGACGCCATCGAGATTCTCGCCCCCTCCGGTCCTCTCGACTTCTATCGCCCCTCCGGCCGCTTCGAGCTCTCGGGCGTGCTCACGATGCTGATGGGAGTCGTCCCCGTGAGCATCTTCCTGGGGCTGCTCTACGGAGCGCTGAACCACTGGATCGGCGTGGTCCAGATCAACGCCCTGATGCCGCTCTTCGCGGGCTGGGCGATCGGCTGGATCGCGGCCCGCAGCGCGCGCGGGGCGCGGGTCCGCAGCCGGCTCGCGGTCAGCGCCGTCGCGCTCGCCGGCGGCGCGGTCGCGGACTACTTCAGCTTCGTCGCCTGGCTCTACCTGCTCAGCCGCGGCAAGCTGCTCGCGCTGCTGCCGGGCGACATGACGCTGCCGCTGGAATGGATCGTCGAGAAGGGCGCCTGGTCCATCGGCAGCCACGGAGAGCCCGTCCGGGGCACGTGGCTGATCCTCGCCTGGATCGCGGAGCTCGTCCTGGTCTGCGGCAGCGCCCTGACGGCGGCCTACGCGACCGCCGGCAAGAACGTCTACTGCGAGCCCTGCGGCCGCTGGGTGGAGGAGCCGAAGTCCGTCTTCGTCCAGCCCCAGGCGCCCTGCGAGGAGATGTGCGCGACGCTCGCGGCCGGCGACCTGCGGGGCCTGGTCGGCCTGCAACATACCGATCCGAAGTCCGAGCTGAACGTGCGCATCGAGCTGGCGCAGTGCTCGAGGTGCAAGAAGAGTCAGTTCCTCTCGGCGGTCTGGCGGACCATTTACGTCGTGAACGGGACCGAGGCCTGGCAGGAGTCCGTGATGCTGGACAAGCTCTGCCTGTCGGTCGACGCCTTCACGGTCCTCTCGAAGCGGGTCTGAAATGCCCCACACCGTAAACGGCATCGGAACGTCCGTCGTCCCCGCCCGCGGTCTCGTGACGTGGCCCGATTCCAGCGACGCCGACTGCGACGCGGTCGTCTGCTTCGTCTTCCTGTACGTGCCGCTGGTCCCTTTGCGGGTCGTCCACGCTTGCGGCTGGAGGGGCCAGCGCTACTTCGAGATCCCGCTGCGCTGGTCCTGGCGCACGGTGGCCCTGGCCTTCGCGCGCCGGTGGGGTGCCGCGATGTTCTTCGCGGGATGCGTCCTGGCGCTGGTCGGAGGCATCGCCTCTTTCGACGCCAAATCGAGTCATTCGATGATTTCATTCCTCGGGCCGGCGGCCGCACTCGCCGTCGCGGGGGCCTTCACGCTCCGCTGCCTCGCCCGCTCGGACCTGCGCTACCGCCGCATCCGCGAGCTGCTCGGCCGGCACGCGCTCGGCTCGAGCGATCCGGCCGATTGGCCCAAGGACGAAGTCGGACGCTTCGCCTATCCGATCGAGCTGTTCGGCACGGCGACCGACCGCGAGGGCGTCGACAGCAGCTTGAAGGCGGGCAATTTCACGCTCGCGATGTGGGCCGCCCGCCTGACGGCCGTCCGCGAGGACGCCGCCGCCGGCGAAGCCCTCACGGACCGCGTGCTCGAGGATCCCCTCGTCTCCGAGCTGCTGGCCGACGTCGAGCCGCCGTTCTGGTGGGGCGCGATCGGCTGAGCGTCCGAGAGGTTCCGGTCCGTCCAGCCTCGACCGGAAGCGTGGCGCCCGCCGCTTCCGGCGCGGGCTGTCGAGCGCGCGGAAGCATCTAAAGGACCAGGGGGAAAGGAGCCTTCGGTATGCGCACCCTGAAATACCTGGCGATCGCCCTCTTGGCGCTGTGCCTCACGGCCTCGGCCGACGCCAAGCCCAAGCACAAGTTCGGCGCCAACGGTCCGGGCCTCGGTCTCGGTCACTACAAGCACATCTGGAAGGTCGACGGCAGGGCCGACGTCGCCGCCAAGGCCTCGCTCCGCGAGAGTCTGCGAAACGGCACGTTCGTCGACACCGACGCCGACCTCGGCAGCTCCACGAGCCGAACCTTCGTCGACGCGAACGGCAACCTGGTCACCAAGACCATCGCCACCAGACGCGGCTGGCGCGGACGCCGCTAAAAGGCCTTACAATGCGGAGCAATGAACCGTTCATTGCTCCGCCTGCTCCTGGTCCTTTGCTTGACGGCGCCGTGCGCGCTCGCCTCGCCGCCTCGCGTCACGGAGATTGCGCCAGCTCGCATCGACGCCGAGCTGCCCTTCCCGGTCGCGGCCTATCGAGTCACCAATGACCTGCCGCCGCGTCGAGGCGACGTGCGCGCGGCCCTGCCCGAATTCGAGCTGACGATCGATCCCCGCACGCGAGGCCTCGCGGCAGCGTGGGTCGAGCCGCGCGGCGGTAGCTGGACCGGCTACTGGCTGCCGACCTCCCGCCTGCCGGACGGCCGGCTCCGGATGCGCCTGCCGCTGACGCCGTTGCAGCCGGTCCAGGACGTCTACATCGTCCCCGTCGCCTCGCCCGACGAGGGGCCGCAGTGCGCCCTGGTGGAGGATCCGCTCGACACGGCGCCGCTGGGAGACAGGACTCCGGTGGTCCTGATTCACGGCTTTCGGCCCAGCCACACGCCGCTGCCCTTCGCGCCCGAGCGCGACAAATCGTTTGCGGTGTTGCGCGCCCTGCCGGCCTACAAGAAGAGCTTCGGCCGGCTGAAGTACTACCGCTTCGCGTACAGGCCCTGGATGGCGTTGCCGGACCTCGCCCGGGAGTTCACGAGCATCGTCTCGGCCCGGTTCGCGTCGAAGTCGCGGCCGATGGTGATCGTGGCGCACAGTATGGGCGGACTGGTCGCGCGCTACGCCGTCGCCGATCCGCGGCTCGCCGGGCGCATCGCCGGCATCATCACGCTGGCCTCGCCCCATCACGGCTCCGTCGCGGCCAGCGGGATGGAGGCGAACGCGAACATCGCCGAGCGGATCGGGCAGCGCAATCTGCTCGTGCTGAGACAGGCCCACAAGTACTATCCGGATTCGCCCGGGATGCGCTCGCTGCGCTTCGACAACTTCGACGGCTCGATCGACCGCGAGGCCCAGACGCGCTTCGCGATGACGCCGAACACCGAGCTGGCCCGCTTCAACGCGGTGGCGGCGAGCCCGGTGCCGCTGATCGTGTACGCGGCCGAGGCGACGAACCTCTGGGGCTGGGGCCACTGGGCGATCGAGTGGGAGCTCGAGCGCCGCGCGCTGGCCGCGTTCCACCCGTCGTGGTCGACGGCCGATCCGATCGTGCACCAGCCGTCCGCGTCATTCGCGGGAGGGGCGGTCGCCGAGACGCGGGCCGTCGGCAACCGCTCTCACGCGTCGATCCTCATCGATCCTCGATTGCTCTACTCAGTCCTGAAGGACGTGGCGGCTCTGGAGCGAGCGTCGCGTCACTTCGAACGAGCGGTTTCGGCGCCAGCAGCGCGATGATCTCCTGGACCAGCGTCTCGCGCGGAAACGCGGAGACGTCGTAGGTCGCGTCGTACTCCGCGGGATCGGCGATGTCGCGGCCGAACAGGTGATCGACGAACGCCGCGCGATCGCTGTCTTCCTTCCGGATCCGGCGCATCGCGTCGCGGTGCGCCATACCGTGGCGGGACTCGAGCCACCGGGCCCGGGTCTCGATCGGCGCGGTGATGCGGACGCGGACTCCGCCCTCCGGCGGCAGGAAGAAGTTCGCACCCCGGCCGACGATGACGGCCTTGCCGTGCCGCGCGATGGCCGTCACGACCTTCACGAGGTGGTGATGGAACTCGACCTCCGTGAACGGCTGGGCGAACGTCAGATTGGCGATGTACTCGCCGAGCCAGTTCTGGGCCCGCTCGTCGAGAGATTGCACGACGGTTCGCGTGACGTGCGCGTCCCTGGCGATCTCGTCCACGATTTGCCGGTCGTAGACTTGCCAGTCGAGCCGCGTGGCGAGCTGATCCGCGAGCCCGAGCGCGTCGCATCCGAACTCGCGAGAGACGGTCACGTAAGGCCCGAACCTCTGCAGCCCGTCCGGGCCGTCCTCCGCCAGCTCCGACTGGAAGCCGTGCGTGAGCGCCTCCTCTCGCCAGAGGAAGCACTGCCTCTCGATGAGCTCGTGAATATTCGTTCGGTGTCGCATCGATCTGCTCCTTTCCCCTCGAAGAAGCTACGATCGCGTCTGGCCGCTAAGCTCATCCGCTATGATGCGTCACAATATGAAAACACTTTCTCTGCTGCTCGGTCTGCTGCTCGCCGGTCCCTCCCTCGTCCTCGCCGAAAAGCCCTCCGCGGCCCCGACGAACGTGTCGACCGGCGTCTTCGCCGGCATCGAGCAAGGCGACTACTTCTACCTCAAGCTGAAGCCTTCTTCCGGCGAGGAGGAGTCGTTCATGATCCTGGACGACGGCAACGGCCTGAAGGCGTTCGTGGACAAGCCGAAGAAGTTCATGGGGAAGAAGATTCGCGTGGAGTGGCAGGAGCGCGAAGTGGAGATCCCCGAGGCCGGCGGCAAGATCCAGACGAAGGTCGCGGTCGGCGCCAAGAAGCTCTGAGCCGTCGAGCCCGCCGGAAGCAACTCCGCGGCAGCGGCGGCGACCGAGAAGATGAAGGAGGTCCGAAATGAGACCGTTCATCCAGATCCTGATTCTTCTGCTGGCGAGCTCGCCGGCCTTTGCACAGCTCGGACCGGTCACGGACGCCGTGGGCGGAGCGGCCGACGCCGCGAGCAAGCCGGTCGAGGCCGCGAAGGACACGGCCGGCGCCGCCGCGGGCGCCGCGGTCGGAGCGCTGAGCGAGGCCCAGCGCGCCTATGTCGACCAGTACCTGACGTCGCACGGCCTGAATCAGTACGGCGATCCGGCGGGCACGATGTACACCGGCGGCACCCCACTCTTCGACGAGACGACCGGCACGCGGACCGACCGCTACGTCTACATCCTGCGCAAGAACCCCGGCATCTTGCAGGGCTTCGGGCAAACGAACCGGAAGTAGCCGTCACGCCGGCAGGCGCCGATGCGCCCCCGCCCGCGGCGGGGCGGTAGTATCCTGCCGGCGTGTTCCCCAAGCTGCTCGAGTTCGGCTCGTTCACGCTCCACACGTATTCGATCTGCCTGGCGCTCGGCTTCTACGGCGCGTTCGTGACGGCCGACACCCGCGCCCGCAAGGCCGGCTTCGACATGGAGCGCGTCGCGCGGATGCAGGCGCTGATCATCTTCGCGGCGCTGCTGGGCGCCCGGACGCTCTTCGTGCTCACCGAGTGGGAGACGTTCAGCGCGCATCCCGCCGACATCCCCAAGTTCTGGCAGGGAGGGATGGTCTTCTACGGCGGTCTGATCGCGGCGCTCGCGGCCGCCGTCTGGTACGCGTGGCGCCACGGCATCGACGTGCTCAAGGGACTCGACGTGGCCGCGACGGCCATCCCCGTCGGGCAGCTCGTCGGCCGCCTCGGCTGCTTCGCGGAGGGCTGCTGCTACGGCGTGCCGGCGGCCGTGCCGTGGGCCGTCGCGTTCCCGCAGGGCGGCGGCGTCCCGCGCCATCCGACCCAGATCTACGAGGCCATCGCGATGGCCGGCATCATCTTCCTGCTCCACACGTACTACGCTCGCAAGGACCGGCGCGACGGGATGGTGATGGTTGCCTACCTGTTCCTCTACGCCGTCGCGCGCTACGTCATCGAGCTCTATCGCGGCGACGACAGGGGCGGAGTCTACCTCGGCCTGTTCTCGGTCTCGCAGCTCATCAGCATCGGAATGCTCGCCGCCGGCACCGCGCTCGGGGCCTGGCTCGTGAGCCGCACGCGGCGCTAGCGCTCTCGCACCGGCGGTATCGGCACGGCCGTGATGCGGTGGTGCAGTGACGAGTTGAGCATCGCCAGATAGCGGCCGCCCGCGGCCACGATGCGCATCGGTCCCAGCACGTCGTCGGAGGCCACGCCGCGGGCGGCGACGAGGTGCCACGCGGTCCCGTCGAAGCTCTCGTGGATCAGGATTTGCGCGACCACGCCGATTAGCTGTCCCTCGGCATGCCCCAGGTACAGGCGCGGGCCGTCCGCCGCGAGCGAAGGCCGGATCTGGGCCACGCGCGTCTTGCGAGGCTCCATCGGTCCCGTCACCTTCAGACCAGCGGGCGAGAACGACCAGAGCTGCATCAGGTCCCAGGCGGCCATCGTGATGAACATCTTGTCGCCGAACGGCTCGGCGTCCGTCTCGCGGGAGCCCGGCTCGGAGTTCGGGTAGGTCACGGGCACCGGCTGCGAGATGGGCCCCGTGCCCTTCTTGCAGATCCAGTGCAGGGCGCGGTCCTCGGGGTCCCAGGTCCGTCCCACGGCGTGGAGAGCGTCGCCCGCGCGAACGAGCTGCGAATAGTTCAGAATCGGCAGCACCTCCGCCTTCGCGAGCGCTTCCGGAGGCACGGTCCGGCCGGCGGTGAAACGGAACCAGCACTGCCTCGTCGCCGGCGGGACCGCCCTCCAGACGAGGCAATCGACCTCGTCGCTCCCGCCGGCGGCCAGCAGCAGCCCCGACGCTCGATCGAGTCCATCCAGACTCGACAGAGCCGTCCAGGCATTCGACTCCCAGGCGCGGAAAGCGAGGCGGAGCCTCGCGTATTGCGGCGACTCCTTCCAGCTCAACCAGCCGACGGTGACGCCCTTCGGCGTCGCGACGAGGCCGAAGTGATCGTCCAGCTCCATGTCCGCGGCCTTCTCTATCGGCTCCCAGGTCTCGCCGAGGTCCGGGCTGATCCTCGTCTTCAGGACGATCTTCTTCTCCGACTCGATCTCGGCCCAGGCCACCGCCACGCGGGTGCCGTTCCAGGCGACGTCCCACTTCTCCCAGTGCCCCTGCGCGATGGGTAGCCCGCCGGTGGAGCGATCGGGCGCGATCGTTTTCCAGCTCAGGGGGCGCGCGCTCGAACCGGCCGACAGCTCGCCGGCGTACGGCGTCCCCGTCTCCAGCTTCGCCAGCGAGAACGAGGACTCGCCAGCGCGGACGTCCACCGTCGTGCGCTGGCCGGTGCCCGCCTTCCAGTAGGTGAGCTTCACGCCCGGCGGACAGGGACCTCCGAAGCGAAGCATCGCGCGGCCGGCGCCCACGTTCGTCGAGAGCAGGTCCGGAAGCTGCTCGGCCGAAACCGGAGCCACCGGAGCCGGAGGCTCCGGCGGAGGCTTCGAGGTGTAATAGAGGAAGCCGGCCGCGAGAAGCAGGGCGCCGGCTGCCGCGAATCCCAGACGCGGAGGCACGACGCGAACCTTCGAGCTCGGCACCGGCCGCACCATCGTCGGCACGGGGGCCCGTTTCACCGATCTCGATCCGGACATCATGATCGTCGCCTGCGACACCTCGGGCAGCTCCGGCGGCAGCGCCTCGATGCGGTCGGCGACCTCGGCGGCGGACCCCGGCCTCCGGGCGGGATCGACCGCGAGGCAGCCCAGCACGAGCTCGTTCAACGCCTCGGGCCAGCCCGGCACCGCGCCGGCGCGGCCCGCGAGCTGCCTCTGCAGCGTGTCGGCGACGTCGCTTCCCCGGAACGGCGCTCCCCCTCGAATCATCTCGTAGAGCATCACGCCGAGCGCGTAGATGTCCGCGGCCTTGCCGGGGGACTCCCCGCGGATGGCCTCGGGGGCGATGTATCCCGGCGTGCCGAGGATCACGCCCGTGGCGGTCTGGACGGTGTGGGTCGTCGAGGTCGATTTGGCCAGCCCGAAGTCGGCCACCTTCGCCTCTCCCGTGGCCGAGAAGAGGACGTTCTCCGGCTTCAGGTCGCGATGGACGATGCCGCGCTCGTGGGCGTGCGCCAGGCCGTGCGCGATCTCCGCCGCGATGCGAAGCGCCTTGGGGTAGTCGACCTGTCGTTCGCGCGCGAGCAGGTCGCGCAACGTGCCGCCTTCCGCCAGCTCCATCGCCAGGTAGGGCTGCCCGCCTGCAAAGCCCGCGTCGAGCAGGCCCAGCAGGTTCGGGTGGCTGAGGCTGGCCTGCAGCTTCGCCTCCCGCAGGAACCGGCGGCGCGTCTCCTCCTCCGAGAAGAGCCCGGGTTCGAGGACCTTCACGGCCACTTCCCGGTCAAGCCGCTCCTGCACGGCCCTCCAGACGGTGCCGGAGGAGCCGGAGGCGAGCTGCGCCACGAGCCGGTACCCGGGAATCGAGACCATCGTCCCTCATTGTAAGATGACACCGAGTTGAAGACGATCTGCATCGCCGCATTTCTGGCGCTCGCCGCCGCGGCCGCCGGCGCCGAGCCGTGGGAGCTGCGGCTGACCGTGCCGTCGAACGGCTCGAGCGTGGTGACGACCGTGCCCCTGGTGGAGGGCGCACCCTACGTCGTGATCGTCACGGGGACGTTTCTCTACAACGCCGACGTCGAACGGGGGCGCAACGCCGATGCGTGCCACGACGAGTGGGAAGACGGCACCTGGCACCGCAACTACTACCTCGCGATCGACGGCCACACGTGGGTGCCCGACGGCCGCGACCTGAAGACGCACACCTACCGCTACAGCATCACGGGCGAGGGCAAACCGCTGTCGTTGAAGATCGCCGACACGCGATACGACGACAACGAGGGCACCCTGAGCGCGCGCATCCGGCGGCGCTGACGCTCAGCGCTGCTTCAGCACCTTCGCGACCTTCTTCAGGTCGGCCACGAAGCGCCGGCGCTCCAGCTCGCGCGTCTCGTCGTCCGGCGCGCGCAGGATCGACGAGGGATGGACCGTCGCCATCACGTGCGGCGCCAGGTCCGACGCGACGAACCTGCCCCGCTCCTTCGTCACGAGGAACTTCCTTCCCAGCAGCGCTTGCGCCGCGGTCGCGCCGAGACAGACGAGCACGGCGGGTTTCAGGGCGGCGAGCTCGGCGTCGAGCCACGGCCGGCAGGCGGCGATCTCGCCCGCGTTCGGTTTGGAGTGAATTCGTCGTTTGCCACGCTCGACCCACTTGAAGTGCTTCACGACGTTGGTCACGTAGGCCCGCTTGCGGTCGATGCCCGCCTCGAGCAGCGCCCTGTCGAGCAGGCGCCCCGCCGGCCCCACGAACGGCCTTCCGGTCAGGTCCTCCTCGTTGCCCGGCTGCTCGCCCACGAAGACGACCGTGGCCTTCGCTGCGCCCTCTCCGAACACCGTCTGCGTCGCCCGCCGGTAGAGGTCGCAGTTGGTGCACGTCGCCGCCGCCTTCCGCAGCGAGGGAAGAGTGGGCCGTTTCGCGGAGCGCATACCTCCAATCTACGCGCGGTATACTCGGTGCATCGTGCCGCGTCATCGCACAAGTGGCTTCACGATCATCGAGCTGCTGATCGTCGTGGTGGTCACCGGCATCCTGGCCGCGGTCGGGCTCGCGAAGTACCAGACGTTCGCCGAGAAATCGCGCCGCAACACGTGCCTGGCCAACCTGAAGGCGATCGAGACGGCGATCAGCGTCTGGCAGACGCAGCACGTCGCCTTCGCCGACAACGTGAAGTCCGAGATGTCGTTCACCGTGCGCGCGGGAATCGGGCTCTCGTTTCCCTACAGCGGCGCGTTTCCGTTGCCGATCTCGGCGGGCCCTTTCGATTTCGTCGACTCCGATACGGTCGACACGATCGGCGTGCCGAGCGCGTTCGTGAATCCCTCGCCGCCGACGTCCGGCCCGCTCGCCTCGATCCTTCGCGACAACAAAGTGTGGGCCTGTCCCTCCGCCCTCAGCCGATACTACGGCGGGGAGATCCAGAACCTGCCCGGAGACTACATGGACGTCGCGGGCGACGGCACGCCGCTGTCCGCCGGAGGGATGCACCCGAGCGGCGCGCCGCCCGTCGGCTACTTCGGCTGCTATTGCGTCTGCGCGTTCGGCAAGCGGGTCGGCAACTACCTCTGGTACGACGGCCTGATCAACAACGGCGCGACGTTCACTCCGCAGCCGCCGCCCGTGCCGCAGACGCCGTTCGTGCTGGCCATCTGCGGCTCCTACGGCAAGTTCGGGTTCCAGGACGGCCCCGCCAGCTCGCAGCCCGCGACGGCGCCCGACCGGACGCTGGGCGTCGACTGCGGAGGCGGTCCCGTCGGCCCGGACGGCAGCTCGCTGAGCCGTCACTCCGCGAAGTGGTGACGCGTCAGCGCCTGGCGGCGGGGACCTTGCGGGCCGACAGCTTCTTCGCTCGCACGGCCCACTCCGGCAGCTCGTTGTAGGTCGAGTAGGCGCGGCCCGAGGCGTCGGAGCCGGGGACGTTCGGATGGACGCGATGGCTCTCCGGGTCGTAGTAGATGCCCCCGGCGCCGGTGAAGGTCGTCGGGATCGCGGGGGAGAGCGCCGGGTACTTGCCCGTGCGGGCGAAGGTGGCGTCGAGAGCGTTCTGGGTCTGCTGGACGTCCGCCATCACGTCGCGGATCTGCGCGTTCTTCTTGCCCCGGTGCCACCAGGCCGCCGCGAGCAGGACGAGCAGCAGCGCCGCCGGAACGATAGCCCGCCTCATCGGGGCGATGATATCGGAAAACGGTGCTAAGCTCATCCGGCAATGGAAGTCGTCCGATTCGACACGACCGCGCTGCGCGAGCCGGGGGAGCAGAAGCTGCTTCGGCGCACCGCGTTCGTGCTCGCGGTCGGATACGTCTGCGCCATCGGGCTGACGCTGACCATCTTCTTCCTCTGGTTCATCGTCGCCTGCCTCACGGTCGCGGTGCTGCGGGCGCGCTACCAGGCGGAGGCGATCGAGGTCGGTCCCAGGCAGTTCGCGAAGCTGAACGAGCTGGTCGCCCGGTGCTGCGCGCGGGTGGGCGAGCCGCCGCTTCGCGCCTACGTCAGCATCGATCCGGGCAACTGGCCGGTCTTCACGATCCCGGTGCCCGAGCCGGCCGTGCTGATTCACGCCAACTTCCTCAAGATGCTCACGGACGACGAGATGGAGTTCTTCATCTATCACGAGCTGGGCCACGCCAAGATGGGACACCGGGCGTTCTTGAACCCGGTCAACGTGCTCGAGAACGTGGGCCCGATCTCGTGGGTGCTGACCACCCCGCTCGAGATCATCCGGTACGCGCTGAGGCCGTGGCTGCGCAAGGCCGACTTCTCCGCCGATCGGTATGCGCTGGCGTGCCTGGGCGGACGGCTGGAGGTAGCGGCGGCCGCGCTGGCGAAGGTGACCGCGGGCGACGAGATGTTCGAGCAGGTCGACGCAATCTCGTTCCTCGAGCAATCGCGGCGCATCGAGGACAGCCGGCTGCTGGCGTGCTACGAGATCGCCTCCGGCCGGATCGGCAACGCGCGCCGTCTCTCGCGGCTGGCGCGCTTCGCGGCGTCGACGGCGTTCCCGGCCGTGATCGAGCCGCTGGCGCTGCCCGAGAAGCGGGGGATGCTCGGCTGGTTCCGCCGCCGGCCCGACGACGCGGCGCCCGAGTCGAGCTAGGCCGTGTCGCAGAAGCCGGAGGCGCTGGTCGGCACCCTGCTCGACGGCTGGCGTCTGGAAGCGCTGCTGGGACGGGGCGGGATGGGCGCGGTCTTTCGCGCGCGGCACGCGCAGAAGGGGCTGCGCGCCGCTCTCAAGCTGCTCGCGGTATCCACCGACGAGGAGCGCGAAGCCTATCGCCGGCTGAGGCGCGAAGTGCAGGTGATGGGCCGGCTGTCGCACCCGTCGCTGGCGACCATCTACCAGGAGGCGCTGGATCACGATCCGCCCTACTTCGCGATGGAGCTGCTGGAGGGCGGAGACCTGCTCGGCCGGATCGAGACGAAGGCCCTCACCTCGGCGCTCGTGACCAAGCTCGCCATCCAGGTCGCCGAGGCGCTGGACGCGCTGCACGGACAGAAGATCCTGCACCGGGACATCAAGCCGTCGAACGTCCTGTTCAGCCTGGAGGGGCGGGCCAAGCTCGCCGATTTCGGGCTGGCGAAGGCGGAGGACCTGACGAGCCTCACGGTCGATCGCAGCATCCGCGGGACGATGGCCTACATCGCGCCGGAGGTGCTGCGCGGCGCGCCGGAGTCGGCTGCGACCGATCTCTACCAGCTCGGCGTGACGCTCTACCAGACGGCTTCGGGCCGGTTGCCCTACAACGCGCGCGAGGTGGGAATGCACGCCTCGGGCAACGGGCCGGCGCTGCCGCCGCTGTCGGGATCGGGCGTCACGCCCCGGCTCGAGGCGGCCATCGTATCGCTCTGCTCGGTCGATCCCGCCGGCCGGCCACCCAGCGCGGCGGCCCTGCTGGACATGCTGAAGGCGACGACCTCGCCGAGAAGGATCATTCAGGTCGAGGCCGTTCCCGGTCCCGCGCCCCGCCCGCGAAGGCGCCTCTGGCCCGCCGCCGGGGTCGTGCTGGCGGCGGTGCTGGCGGCCGTGGCGTGGATGAAATCGGAGTCGCCGGCTCCTGCGGCTCCGGTGGCCCAGGCGACTCCTTTGCAGCCGCCGCCGGACGATCCGTTGCTGGGCGGCGTGCGCCGGGCGCTGGGCGCCGAGCGGTCGCTCGAGATCAAGGACGGGCGGGTGCTGGTCGTGGACGCGAAGTCGATCCTGCGGCCGCGGCGCCTGGAGGACGGCATCAACCGCATCCAGGGCGCCGGCACGCTGGAGATCGTCCGGTCGGACGCTTTTCCCGTCATCCCGCCCGCCTACCAACGGGGCTGCGGCGCGCTCGATCCCGAGTTGAAGCAGGGATGGATGGATCTGAAGGTCGGCGACCAGGCGCAGCTCCTGCGGGCGGCCCGCAAGCTGGTGGAGCGGGATCCGGCCTGCGTCGAGGCGCGGCTGCTGGTGGAGAAGGTCGTCCGCCGGCTCTGCGACATCCGCAAGAAGGCGGCGAAAGACGGAGTGATGGCCGCCGTCTCGCTGCTGGCCATCTCGACGGAGCTGGACGACATCCCGTATTCGAAGCTGCGGGACGAGGGGTTGCAGGCCCTGGACGCGGCGGTGCGTCTCTCGCCCGGTCACGACGAGCTCTGGAGGGAGTACGCGGAGTGGATGGAGCGCGAGCAGGACCGTCCCTCGGAGCTGCGGGCAATGCGGTGGTGCGTGCTGCTGGCGCCCGAGACGGCGGAATACTGGCGCAAGCTGGCCGACGTCGAGGCGCGCGACCCGGCCGGAGGAGGGGACGCGCTCGCTCACGTCGAGCGCGCCTTCCGGCTCTACGCGGGCGAGATCCCGACGAGCGCGCACGTGACTCGCGGCCACGCTCTCGTGCGGGCGGGCCGCAAGGCCGAGGCCCGCGCCGAGTATCGCCGGGCGCTCGACGCCGATCCGACGCAGCGCGGCGTCGAGCGGGCGCTGGCGGCGCTGGGCCAGGGAAAGTGACCCGGCAGCCACCGCTTTTCGCGTGATAACATCCCGCCTATGCAAATCGAGGAGTTTCTCAAGAAGTTCCACATCTTCGCGGACCTGACGCCGGACGAATTCGTCGGCGTGGCCAAGATCTTCTTCCAGCGGCGCTTCGCCCGGGGCGACACGCTGTTGCGGGAAGGGGACGTGTCTCCTCAGCTCATCCTCATCGAAGAGGGCGAGGTCGCGGTCTACCGGGGGCTCGGCAAGGGCGGCCAGGCGCTGGCGAGGCGCCTGCCCGGGGAGTCTCTGGGCGAGTTCACGGTCTTCGGCAACGACGCCCACTCGGCGACGGCGATCGCGACGACGGAGGTGAGCGCGTACATCGCGCTCGGCGCCGACTTCTACAAGCTGGTCGAGCAGAACGCGCCCGGCATCGGGAAGATCATGGTCCGCCTGCTGGGGGTCGCCGTGGGCCGTTTCCGCAAGATGGAGGAGAAGACGAGCGCGGCCGCCGCGAGCCTCAGCGACACCACCATCGAGGAGCGGCTGATGTACGCGATCCAGCACAACGAGAAGATCCGCTGCAGCTTCTTCTCCGGCAACAGCTCCTCGGTGGAGGGCGTGTTCCGGCTCGTGGACGTCTCCTCCGAGCTGGGAGTGCCGCTCGTGCGGCTCGTGGTCGACATGGAAGTGAAGTCGCTGCACGGCCACGACATCAAGGTGCGGGAGTACGTCATCCCGATGAGCGGGCTGCACTACCTCTCGTTCGAGTCGAGCGGGAAGAGCTGAGCTATTCCTTCCTGGGCGGAGGGGCGAACATGCGCATCCCCCACTCGGGCGCGATGCGCATCAGCCGGCTGAGGATGCGCATCTGCCACGGGAACGTGTGCGTCCTGTCCCGCCGGGCGATGGCACGAGTGATTTCATCCACCGCCTCTTCCGAATCGATCGGCCAGAGCATCTTGTCATAGGACGCGGTCATCGGGGTCCGGACGAAACCGGGGCAGAGCGTCATCGCGTGCACGCCGGTGCCGTGCAGGTCCATCCGCAGCCCGTCCATCAGGGAGATGACCCCGGCCTTCGAGGCGCAGTACGGCGCGCGGCCCGGGACGGCGCGCCAGCCGAGCACCGACGAGACTGCCGCCAGCACGCCGTCGCGCTGCGAGAGCATCGACGGTATGAACGGCACGACCGTGTTGGAGACGCCGATCACGTTGATGCGGAACAGCTTCTCGATCTCGGAAGCGTTGCCGTGACGCGCCACGTCGGGGATGCCGATGCCGGCGTTGGCGATGACCACGTCCGCGCCGCCGGCCGCGTGCACGAAGGCCTTGGCCGAGTTCGACATCCACGCGGTGTCGCCGACGTCGCCGGCGTAGACGTGAACGGTGGCCCCGCGCTTCTGGAGATCGGCCGCGAGCGCCTCGAGCAGGTTGGCGCGCCGGGCCACCAGGCCGAGCACGGCCCCCGAAACGCCGTAGCGCCGGGCGAGCCCCTCGCCGATACCCGTCGACGCGCCGGTTATGAAAACCCTGGCCATCGGCGCGATGATAGCATGCCCCAATGAACGAGCCACTCTCCCGCCATATGGTGGACAAGCTCAATGCCTACTGGCGAGCCGCCAACTACCTTTCCGTCGGTCAGATCTACCTGCTCGACAACCCGCTGCTGACGCAGCCGCTCGCCCTCGAGCACGTCAAGCCGCGGCTGCTGGGCCACTGGGGCACCACGCCCGGGCTGAACTTCATCTACGTCCATCTCAACCGCGTCATCCGCGAGAAGGACCTGAACGTCATCTACATCGCCGGCCCGGGCCACGGCGGTCCGGGGCTGGTCGCCAACGTCTACCTCGAGGGCACCTACAGCGAGGTCTACCCGCAGATCTCGCGCGACACCGAGGGGATGCGCCGGCTCTTCCGCCAGTTCTCGTTCCCGGGCGGCATTCCCAGCCACGTCGCTCCCGAGACGCCCGGCTCCATCCACGAGGGAGGCGAGCTCGGATACTCGCTCTCCCACGCCTTCGGTGCGGCCTTCGACAATCCGGATCTCCTGGTCGCCTGCGTCATCGGCGACGGCGAGGCCGAGACGGGACCGCTCGCGGCGGCGTGGCACTCCAACAAGTTCCTCGATCCGCGCACCGACGGGGCTGTGCTGCCGATCCTCCACCTCAACGGCTACAAGATCGCCAACCCGACCATCCTGGCGCGCATCCCGAAGGACGAGCTCCAGAACCTGATGCTCGGATACGGCTACGAGCCGATCTTCGTCGAGGGCTCCGATCCCTCCGCGATGCACCAGGCGATGGCCGACGCCCTGGACAGGGCGATCGCGACGATCGCGGCCGTGCAGCAGGAGGCACGCTCTTCGGACGGATGCCCGCAGCGGCCGAAGTGGCCGATGATCGTGCTGCGCTCCCCGAAGGGATGGACCGGTCCGGCCGAGGTCGACGGCAAGCGGGCCGAGGGGTCGTGGCGCTCGCACCAGGTGCCGATCGACGGCATCGCGAAGAGTCCCGAGAAGCTGAAGCTGCTCGAAGCGTGGCTCCGCAGCTACGTTCCCGAGGAGCTCTTCGACGAGAACGGCCGGCTGGTTCCGGAGCTGGAGGCGCTGGCACCCGCGGGCAACAAGCGGATGGGCGCCGTCCCTCAGGCCAACGGCGGCCTCCTCAAGCGCGACCTCCAGCTTCCCGACTTCCGCGACTACGCCGTGGAGGTCGAGACGCCGTGCGGCACGCAGGCCGAGGCGACGCGCTGCGTCGGAGAGTACCTGCGCGACGCGCTCACGCTGAACGCGAAGACTCGAAACCTGCGCATCTTCGGGCCGGACGAGATCGCCTCCAATCGACTCGGAAGCGTTTTCGAGGTCACCGACCGGACCTGGATGGCCAACTGGGAGGAGGGGGACGACCACCTCGGACCGGCCGGCCGCGCGATGGAGATCCTCTCCGAGCACACCTGCCAGGGCTGGCTCGAGGGCTACCTGCTCACCGGCAGGCACGGGCTCTTCACCAGCTACGAGGCGTTCATCCACCTGATCGACTCGATGTTCAACCAGCACGCGAAATGGCTGAAGACCACGCGGGAGCTGCCCTGGCGCGCCCCGATCGCGTCGCTCAACTACCTGCTCACGTCGCACGTCTGGCGCCAGGACCACAACGGCTTCTCACACCAGGACCCCGGCTTCGTCGACCACGTGGTCAACAAGAAGTCCGAGGTCGTGCGCGTCTACCTGCCGCCCGACGCGAACACGCTGCTCTGGGTCGTCGACCACTGTATGCGGAGCTGGAACCGGATCAACGTGATCGTGGCCGGCAAGCAGCCCGCGCCCCAGTTCCTGTCGATGGACCAGGCCGTGCGCCACGCCACCGCCGGCATCGGCATCTGGGACTGGGCCAGCAACGATCAGGGCAAGACGCCCGACGTGGTGATGGCCTGCGCGGGCGACGTCCCGACGCTCGAGACGCTAGCGGCGGTCGGCATTCTCCGGCGCCACTTCCCGTCGCTGAAGATCCGCGTCGTCAACGTCGTCGACCTGATGCGGCTGCAACCGGATTCAAGTCATCCGCACGGTCTGACCCACCGGGAGTTCGACACGATCTTCACCGCCGAGAAGCCCGTCGTCTTCGCGTATCACGGCTATCCCTGGCTGATCCACCGGCTCGTCTACCGGCGGCAGAACCACGAGAACATCCACGTCCACGGCTACATCGAGGAGGGGACGACCACGACGCCCTTCGATATGACCGTCCGCAACAGGCTCGATCGCTTCCACCTCGCGATGGCCGCGATCGACCGCGTCCCGTGGCTCGGAGCGCACGCCGCCCACGTGCGGCAATCGCTGCAGCACAAGCTGATCGACCACGACGCCTACATCCGGGAGCACGGCCAGGACATGCCCGAGATCCGCGACTGGACGTGGCAAGGCACGTCGGGGCCCGAGTGATCGTTCTCGTCCTCAACTCGGGCTCGAGCACGCTCAAGTTCCAGCTCTTCGAGATGAAGGGAGAGCAGGTCCTGGCGCGCGGAGTCGTCGATCGGATCGGGATGCCCGAGGCGACGATCGACTTCCGCGCCGAGGGGCGGCCCGACGTGCACGAGAACCGCGAGGTGCTGGATCACGGGCAGGCGGTGAGCTACGTGCTCTCGCTCATCCCGGACCGTCGAAACGTCGACGCCGTGGGCCATCGCGTCGTCCACGGCGGCGAGCGGTTCAAGGAGAGCGTGCTGATCGACGACGACGTGCTGGACGCGATCCGGGACTGCGCCGATCTGGCCCCGCTGCACAATCCCCACAACCTGCGCGGCATCTCGGCCTGCGCCGCCGCGCTGCCGGGCGTCCCGCAGATCGCGGTCTTCGACACCGCGTTCCATCAGACGATGGCGCCCGAGGCGTTCATGTATGCGCTGCCGATGCAGATCTACAGGCGCCACAAGGTCCGGCGGTACGGCTTCCACGGCACCAGCCACGGCTACGTCTACGATCGGCTGAAGGCGCTCCACGACAGGCCGGGCTCGCTGCGCGCGATCACGGCGCACCTCGGAAACGGCTGCAGCGTCGCGGCCATCCGCGACGGCAAGGTCGTCGACACGTCGATGGGGATGACGCCGCTCGAGGGACTGGTGATGGGCACCCGGTCCGGCGATCTCGATCCCGCGATCGTGCTGCACGTGATGGCCAAGGACGACCTGAGCCCCGGGCAGGCGAGCGCGCTGCTGAATAAGATGAGCGGTCTCGCCGGCCTGAGCGGCGTCTCCTCCGATATGCGCGAGCTGCTGCAGGAGGAGGAGGGCGGCAACGCTCAGGCGAAGCTGGCGATCGACGTCTTCTGCCACCGCCTGCGCAAGGCCATCGCCGCCCACGCCGCGTCCCTGGGCGGCCTCGACGCGCTCGTCTTCACCGCCGGCATCGGCTGCAACGCCGCGGCCATCCGGGCCCGCGCCTGCAAGGGCCTCGAGTTCCTCGGAGTCGAGCTCGACCTCTGGACCAACGACCGCTGCGACCCCTCCCGCGAATCGCGCATCTCGACCGACGGCGCCCGCGTCCAGACGTGGGTCATCCCCACCGACGAAGAGCTCGCCATCGCCCGCGACACCGCAAGAATCGCCGGCCGGTAAGAGATCGGGATAGGTCGTCCGGTACCGAATTCGACGAGCCGCGCGCAGCGCCTTCAACACTAGTAGGATGGGCGTCCCGCCCGTCTAACCCTCGAGGAGCCGCCGTTAGCGAATCGCCTGGAAGAAGCCTTCCTCGATCCAGTCCTTGAACCAGGACTGCACGCTGGAGGCGAGCGATTCGGCTTCGCTCGAGCGGGCCAGCTTGGCGAGTGCAGTCGAAACATCTTTTCCGTCCACCAGCAGGCGAAGGATGCGGTGCTGCATCTGCGTCAGGTTCATCCGCCAGACGACGAAGTCCTTCCGGTAGACGGCCACGTAGGTCGGTTTCGGCAGAACGGCCGGGGCGTCGAGCTCGTCCCGAAAGGCCTGGAACGCGGCGTTCACGGGGTACTGGAAGGACCGGAGCTGCAGCGCGTGCGCGGGCCGGAAGACGACGGCGCCCCACCGCTCGATCGGCAGCTTCGCCAGCTCCTCGAACTCGAGCTTCGGCGACTCCTCGGCGTCGAAGACGAGCGTCATCGCCAGCTCCAGCTCCGCGAGGTCGGCCAGGAAGGCGCGGTCGGGAAGCGCCTTCGATTTGCGCAGGTACGCGGGCAGGTGCCTGCCGAGCTGATTCAGGTTCTGGTGCCGGGAGGGATGCGCGGCCACGTATCCGGCGACCACGTCGTTCCAGCGGGCCGCGCCCAGGTAGTGCTTCAGCGCGGGGAAGTCCGTGACCAGCGCGTCGCGCATCCGGATGGGATACATCTCCGCGTAGATGGCGATCCGCTCCGCGGGCGTGAGCGTGGCCGAGGGGACGACGACGTCCTCCACGGCGAGCCGCTTTCCCTCGGGGGACTCCAGCCCGTCGGGATGGACGACCACGGCCTGGACCCAGCCGTAGAGTTGCGCGAGGTCAGACACGAGTGACCTCCGGCCGCGGCGCGGGCGGCTCGGGCGGCGCGAGCTGGAACGATTTCGCCTTCAGCGCTTCCTGCATCAGCACGTCGAAGTCGGGGACGTCGGCGTCCCACTCGTAGATCGTGGTGCGCCCGCCCGTCAGCCGGTGCGCTTCGCCGTAGAGCTCCCACACCCGGTCGATGGCGTGGTCGGAGTGCGTGTCGATGATGTGGGTGCCGGCGTTCGTATGGCCCGCCATATGGAAGTAGCCGACTCGCTCGGCGGGTATGCCCTGCAGGTACCGGCGCGGATCGAAGCCGTTGTTGAAGGCCGAGACGTAGACGTTGTTGACGTCCAGCAACAGCCCGCAATCGGCCTCCTCGCACATCCGCGAGAGCCAGTCCCACTCGGTCATCGTGCTCGACTTGAAGGCCATGTACGTCGAGGGGTTCTCGAGGTAGAGCGGCCGCTCCAGGATCTCCTGGACTTGCCGGATGCGCGGCACGATGTGGGCGAGCGTCTCCTCGTTGTAGGGCACGGGCAACAGGTCGTGGACGTTGCGGCCGGCGACGCCGGTCCAGCAGACGTGGTCCGAGACCATCCGGGCGCGCGCCCGGTCGGCCAGCGCCTTCAGCTTCTTCAGGTAGACCAGGTCGAGCGGATCGGTCGTGCCGATCGACATCGACACGCCGTGCATCACGATCGGATAGCGCTCGGCGATCTGGTCGAGGATGTGGAGCGGCCGTCCGCCCGTGTCCATGTAGTTCTCGCTCAGCAGCTCGAACAGGTCGACCCGGGGCGCGTGCTTCAGCACGTGGCCGTAGTGGACGGTCCGGAGTCCGACGCCGACTCCCAGCATTGGCGCTTGATTCATGAGAAAGAAAAGGGGCGAGGACACGAAGATACTGCGTCCTCGCCCCGGGTGTCCTAGTGAGCGGACGGGACGCCGCAGCCGCCCTGGCCCTTGCAGGCGTTCTTGCCGGTGCAGTCGTTCTTCTCGGTCTTGCAGCCGCCGAGGCCCTTGCAGTCGTTCTGGCCCTTGCACGAGTGCTTGGCGTCGGCGCTGGCGCAGCCGCCCTGGCCCTTGCAGTCGTTGTGGCCGGCGCACTCGTTCTTCGCCGTCTTACAACCGCCCTTGCCCTTGCAGGCGTTGAGCCCCTTGCAGGCGTGGCGATCGCTGGCCGCCGCCGCGGTGCCGGTCGACTCGCTGGAGGCCTTGGCTCCGCTTTCCTTCGAGGCTTCGGAGCCGGCCGGCTTGTCGCCGTGGCCTTCCTGCGCGTACGCCATTCCGCCGGCCGCGAGCACGCCGGCCGCAACCGCGCCGAGCAAGATGTTCATCTTTTTGGCCATCGAGTGAAATCCTCCTGATCCACTGACACCCGTCTTGGGCGAGCAGAGCGTATCAGATGGTCCGGTTCATCGCAAAACCGGGAACGCGGCCACCAGCGCGGCCCGATCGCCGCGCGACAGCTCCGCCAGCAGCCGGGCTCGCCATCCCGCCAGCCGCGCCTCCGCGTTGCGCGGACCGGCCCGCTCGGCCCACCTCGCGAACGCGTCCCGGCAGCCGTCCAGCGCCTCCCCGATCCACTTCGGCTCGGGCGACGGCCGGCGCGCGCGGAGCTGCCGGGTGAGCGTCAGCCAGCGCAGCACGGGAAAGGCGGCGCCCCGCTCGCCGGGCCCCGGCCACGGCAGCGTGAGCCTGACGGGCTGTCCCGCCCGGTCGAAGAAGTGTCTGTGGGAGAGCTGCAGGTCGACGCGGCAAGCGGGCAAAGAGGGCAGGTGAGGACTCCAGTCGACCGGCCGCCCGTCGGCGGTGACGGCGAGGTCGCCCGCGGCGTCGAGCGTTCCGCCCTCGCTGTGCTTCGCCGAGAGCGTCCGCTCGTCCTCCAGATCGAACCAGGCGTGGTGCGGAAAGGCCACCGCGCCGCGCAGCAGCCGCGTCTCGATCGACATCAGGCCCGGCCCGCCCGAGCCGTCCCAGAGATAGCCGGCGGCCTTGTTCCCGTAGCTCTCGTGGTAGACCAGCGCGATCTTGCCGCGCCGCTCGAACCAGCCGACGATCGCGATCGCGTGCAGGCCGACCCGGACCATCCCGAAAAGCCGCGTCTGCGTCATCGCCATCACGATGCCGTGATTCTGCAGCGCGTCCAGAATCGCCGCCTCGTCCTGCCGCCCGCCCGTGAACAGAAGCCGGGGCGGCCCGTCCATGTGGTACTTGCCCGGCCAGTACGAGTACTCCCGCGGATCCGTGCGATACAACGGGTCTTTCAGCTCTTGCGACTCCGGCGACGTGAGCAGGGTCGCGTAGCCGCGCAGGCTGCTCGGGATCCGCTCCCTCGTGACGGGGTCGAGACCCTTGCCCGCGGGCGGCAGCCGGGCGTAGCGCACCGGGTTGCGGCGCGCGCGGTGGTGGTAGAGCGTCTCCAGCTCCCGGGGGTCCAGGCCGTACTCCACCAGGCCGTTGACGAGGCTCTGGTACCGGCCGGCCGGCGGCGTGCCGAGACGCCATCCCCACCAGTCGGCGACCGTCGACGACGCGTAGCTCAGGCACTTGTAGGCCGGCTCCTGCATCCCGGGGCTCTGCCGCCACTTCGTCCGCATCACGCCCGACGCGTTGACGCGCTCCACCCAGTCGAGGCGCTCCTCCTGGTTCTTGTAGGGCACGCGGTCCCAGCCCTCGATCAGCGTCGCGCGCTCCAGATCGGCCGGCGTCACCGCGAACCGGTTGGAGCGATCCAGCCGCGTCGGGATCACCTCGTGCGTGCGCGGGTGGTCGCGCGCGACCAGCTCCAGCATCTCCTCCTCCGTCAGCAGGTAGGCCGGCTTCAGCCCGGGCATCCAGCCCGGCCACGCGAGCACCTCGCCCGTGAAGGGATCGCTCGCCACGAGAGCGCCCACGTGCCGGCCCATCTTCAGCGGAGTCAGGAACCGCGCCGGCCTCTCCTCCACGTGGAAGAGTCGCGACTCGCCCACCGTCTCGAAGGACGCCAGGAACGCCCGCAGATCCGCCAGCCACGGCTCCGCCGCGGGCGGCGCCTCGACGACGCCGCGGATCGCCTCGACCACGCGCTGGCGCGCCTCCTCCGAGGAGAGCACCGGCGCCGAGGTCATTGCCGCCGGAACGTCCGGATCAGCTCGGCTGAACGGTCGGCCTTCAGCCGGTCCTCGTCGAAACCGTACTTGCGCGCTTCCTCGAGGGCCGCGCCGTTCGGCATCCCGCGCGCGATGCGCCAGAGCGCCACCATCGTCCCCGTCCGGTTGACGCCCCACGCGCAGTGGACGTACACCTTGCCCGCGCCCTCGTCGTCTACGAGCCGCATCCAGCGTTCGATCTGCTCCGGCGACGGCCGGTCGGTGTCGGGGATCGGAAGGTAGAGATAGTCCATCCCGAGCCGCTTCACGGTCGCTTCCTCCGACGGCTCCTCGAGCCTCAAGTTCACCACCGTGCCGACGCCCTTCGCCTTCAACCGCCGGAAGCCCTCCTCGGTCGGCTGGCCGCCGCGATAGAGCCGCTCGTCGACCTGCGCGAACGTCCGCAGGTCCTCCGGCTCCGACTCGAGCGTCGCGCGGTTGAAGATGCGGTCGACGAACCCGCCGTCCAGGTTCATCACGGTCGCCACCGGGTGGCGATAGACCGGGTGCGTCCAGAGACCCATGATCAGCGCCGTCACGCGGTCGCCCACTTCCTTGGTGTAGGCGGGCTTCGCGGCGGCGATGCGCTGCAGCTCCTCGAAGGCCTTGCGGTCCGCCTCTTCGGCGGGGTCGGCCAGGAGCTGGAGCTGGGACGTGACAGGCAAGAGGACCATCAGGAGCAGTGCGTGCCGCAGCATATCAAGTGCTAAGCTTTCAGACGTGACTCGCGAGCAAAAGCGTACTCAGTTCATCGAAAAAATCCCGGGCTGGTACAACGGCTATCTCCACTTCGGGCTGATCAACGCCGGTGGCCTCACGATCCTCGCAGCCAGCCTGGCCGCGTTGCAAGACCCGAAGTGGTGGGAGTGGCTCTTCGTCCCCATCTCCATCCTCTTCGCCAACTTCGTCGAGTGGTGGGTGCACCAGGGTTGGATGCACCATCCGTCGCCCTGGCTGAAGTGGCCGTACCTCGCTCACGCGGCCGAGCATCACGTGATCTTCACCGACGACGACATGCAGTTCCGCCATCCGCGCGAGCTCTACTTCATCCTCGCCCACCCGTTCTACTACCCGATCTTCATCGCCGTCGGGCTGCCGCTGCCGATCGCCGCCGCGTATCTCGTCAGCACCAACCTGGCCTGGATGTTCGTCATCAGCATCGCCGGCTACTACGTCCTCTACGAGTGGTTCCACACGGTCCATCACTGGCCGCGCGACACCCGTGTCGGCCGCTCGGCGTTCGCCCGGCTGGTGCGCGGCCATCACACGCGCCACCACGATCCGAAGAGAATGACGAAGGGAAATTTCAACGTTTCTTTTCCGCTCGCGGATCATGTCCTCGGTACCGTGCTGGATGTCGGCGGGGGTACAATCATGACGGATGTCAGTGCCGTCGGCGAACGATAGCGATCCCCCGGCCCCGCCGGACTTTCGCGCGCTCTTCGAATCGGCGCCGGGCCTCTACCTCGTCCTGACGCCCCAGCTCCGGATCGTCGCGGTCAGCAACGCCTATCTCGCCGCCACGATGACGCGGCGCGACCAGATCCTCGGCCGCTACCTCTTCGACGTCTTCCCGGACAATCCCGACGACCCCGAGGCGACGGGCACCCGCAACTTGCGCGCGTCGCTCGATCGAGTCCAACGGCTGGGCTCGCCGGACACGATGGCCGTGCAGAAGTACGACATCCGCCGGCCCGACTCCGAGGGCGGCGGCTTCGAGGAGCGGTTCTGGAGCCCGGTCAACACGCCCGTACACGACGCCGAGGGACGGCTCGCCTACATCATCCACCGCGTCGAGGACGTGACGCAGTTCATCGCCCTCAAGCAGCTCGGCACCGAGCGGCAAGAGCAGATGGAGGCCGAGATCTACCGCCGCGCGCACGAGATCTCCGCGCTCAACGAGAAGCTGCGTCAGCTCGACCAGTCCAAGAACGAGTTCTACACCAACGTCAGCCACGAGCTGCGCACGCCGCTGACGCTGGTGCTCGGCCCGGCGGAACGGCTGCTCGCCTCGCCCGGAGTCTCGCCCGCCGTGAAGGCGGAGCTGCAGATTGTGGCCCGCAACGCCCGCACGCTCGTCAGCCACGTCGACGACCTGCTGGACGTGGCCAAGCTCGAGGCGGGCAAGATGCCGGTCGACTGGTGCTCGACCGACGTCGCGCATCTCGTGCGCGTCGTCGCCGGCCACTTCGAGCTGCTCGCCCGCGAGCGCGCCATCACCCTGCGAGTCGACGCGCCCGCCACGCTCGAGGCCCACGCCGACGCCGCCAAGCTGCAGCGCGTCCTGTTCAACCTCCTGTCCAACGCGTTCAAGTTCACGCCCCCGGGAGGCCGCATCCGGTGTTCATTAAGACTCGCTGGCTCCAGTTACGTCATCGAGGTGGGTGACAGCGGGCCGGGCATCCCGGTCGGCGAGCGCGAGAAGGTGTTCGACCGCTTCCACCAGGTGGGCGGCGACCGCTCCCGCCTGCACGGCGGAACGGGCCTGGGTCTCGCCATCGTGAAGGACTTCGCGGACCTGATGATGGGCACGGCCGCGGCCGGTTCTTCCGCCGAGGGCGGCGCGCTCTTCGTCTTCAGCGCTCCGCTGGCCGCGCCGCCCGGAACGGCGATCGGCGGCGCCGCTCCGCTCGCGCCGTTGCCTCAGCCGTCGATCGACGTCGGCGAGCCGCCCGTCGAGTCCGGGTCTGTTTCCGACTCGAACCGGGCGCTCGTCCTGATCGCCGAGGACAACCCGGAGCTCAACCGCTACATCGCGTCCTGCCTGGCGGAGGACCACGCGATAGCCACCGCGCGCGACGGCAAGGAAGCGTTTCGGATGGCGATGGAGCTGCGGCCCTCTCTGTTGCTGACGGACTTGATGATGCCGGTGATGACGGGGGAGGATCTGCTGGCCGCCGTCCGCAAGGAGCCGGCCCTCGACGCGACCGCGGTCGTCGTCCTCACCGCGCGCGGCGACGACGAGCTGAAGGTGCGGCTCCTGCGCCAGGGGGCCAACGATTATCTCGTCAAGCCGTTCTCGCCCGAGGAGCTGCGCGTGCGCGTCGGCAACCTCATCGCGCGCCGGCGCGCCGAGCAGGAGATCGTCGAGCTGAACGGCCGCCTCGCCGAGCGGGCCAGCCAGCTCGAGTTCGCCAACAAGGAGCTCGAGACCTTCACCTCGGCCGTCTCCCACGACCTGCGCTCGCCGCTCGCCGCCGTGGACGGACTGCTGCAGATCTTCAACGACACGAAGTCCTACCGGTTCTCGCCGGAGGACCGGCGGCTGCTGGACCTGGCGCTCAAATCGATTCGACAGATGAGTCAACTCGTGAAGGAGCTGCTCGACTTCTCGCGCATCGCGACCTACAAGCTCAGGTCGGAACCGATCGACCTCGGCGTGCTCGCGTGGGAGGTCTATGACGAGCTGCGGCCTCTGGCCGCCGGACGCAAAGTCGACTTCCGCGCCTCGGGACTGCCGATCGTGCGCGCGGACGCGACGCTGATGCGCCAGGTGCTGATGAACCTCATCTCCAACGCTCTCAAGTTCACCGGGCCGAGGGCGGAGGCGGTCGTCGAGGTCACGGGCTCCGTCGACGAGTCGGAGGTCGTCTGCTCGGTGCGCGACAACGGGCTCGGCTTCGACATGTCCCAGGTGCACCGGCTGTTCCAGCCGTTCGAGCGTCTGCAGACCTCGTTGCAGATCCCGGGCACGGGAATCGGCCTGTCGATCGTGCAGCGCGTGATCGCGCGCCACGGCGGCCGGGTCTGGGCGCAGGGCCGGCCGGGCGAGGGGGCGACCTTCTGCTTCTCGCTGCCCACGGGGTAGCTTTCCGACCCCCGCCGCGATCCGCTCTTTCCTTTACTGGAGCGGAATGTCGTCCTGGCACCGAAGCTGCATCCCGGGAGGTATGCGCCCACACCTCCTCCTGGCCTTCGCTCTGACTTTTACTCCGCTCGCGGCCCAGACCGACCTGGGCGGCGGCGATGCGGACACGGCTTCCTCGACGGGCGAGTCCCAGGGCTCGCGGTTCGGCGAGCAGCCGCTGCAGCTCGCGCGAATCGCGCCGGCCGAGCAGGTGCCGTTCGAGCCGCCCCAAAGGCAATTCGTGTCGGGCATCCGCCGCGTGCCGGACTACGGCAGCGGCAACGCCTCGAATCCGTGCGGCCCTTACGGCACGGTCGCCGTGGCTCGATCGTTCGGCGACAACAGCCTCACCTTCGCGGACGGCTACTCGCGGATGGCGCCGTCGCACTTCGGCCTCGGCACCGGCCCCGCGGCGATGGAGCGATACCTGCAGCAGCAGGGGCGCAATTCGACGGCCTACAACAATATGATGGCCGACGAGCTGGCGGCGCGAGTGGATCGCGGCGAGCGCGGCCTGTTGCTGGTCAACATGGCCAACGGCGACCCGGAAGCCTCGATGCGTCAGAAGTTCGAGAGCATGCACTGGATGGCCGTGCGCGGATACCAGATGGCGCCCGGCGCCGACGGCACGCCGCAGCGCCACTGGCTCTTCGAGGACACGGCCCTGTCGCAGTCCGGCGCGTTCACGCCGAACGGCCGCTATCCGAACGGCGTGCCCGAGGACGAGCTGCAGCGCCTCTGGAGCCGGCCGGTGCCTCGCGGTTTCGGCACGGTCGCCGGGAACCTGAACAACTACTACATCGGAGTCGGCGAGGAGCAGCCGACGGCCTGGAACCGCTTCCGCAACGCGGCCTACCTGAACGGCGATCAGACCCGCCTGCGGGTCGCGATGGACGGCGCCTACGACGCGACGCGCGGCTGGGACCGGACGTTCGCGCCGCTCGGCCAGGGCTCGGTCGGCGACAGGATCGGAGGCTTCGGCCAGATGGTCTCCGGCGCGGGGCTGAAGGGCGGCTTGAACCTGGTGCCGGCGACGGTGAGCACGGTCGGCAGCGCGGTCGAGTCGGGCGGCGACGCGATGCTCGACTGGGGACGCGAGCGATATCACCGGGGCGGATTGTTGAATCGCTCCGCCGGCGTGGCGGCGACCATCGGCGGCTCGGTGCCGAAGGTCGCCGGCTGGGCCGTGGAGGGCGTCGGCAACCTCGGCTCCAGCGCCGTGGGCGTCGCCTCGGACGCGATTCAGGGCACGGGCAACCTGATCGGCCGAGGCGTCGACTGGGTCGGAAGCTGGTTCTAGTACGCCGAGAAGTGCTTCGGCCGTTTCTGCATCGGTTTGGCTCCGGAGGGGACGGGCGGACCGTCGCCGCCGCCTGACCCGCCGCCGTCGCCCGACTCCGACGGGATGACCTCGACCGTGGCCGTCAGCCGCGCCGACTGCGGCCGGCTCTCGCCGATGCCGTCGTCGTAGGAGACGGAGAATCCGATCGTGGCCGGCCCGGTGGCGCCGAACGACGCCGTTTGCACGAACGCCACGACCGTCGTCGTGGCGCCGGTCTCCAGCGCCGTGGGCGGGTCGACCGGCAGGAAAGCGGCGAGCTTCTCGCTGTCGTAGAGGTAGGCGATATCGGTCGCCGGCTGCCCGCCGGAATTGGTGACGTCGAAGGTCGCCGAGAACGAGCCGTCTTCGGCAACGACGTCCGTAGAGAGCCTCAGCGCGCTCAAGGAGAGCACGGCCGGCGGATCGTCCAGGTGCGTGTTGACGCGCAGCGTCACGCGCTCGTCGAAGAAGTCGACCGCTCGCCGTTCGACGCCGTCGAAGAACGTGAGTACGGGCTCGACCGCGACGGTCCCGGACGTGACGTCCGCGGGAACGTCGAGGAGCAGCTCGAGCACGGCGCTGGTGCCCGGCGTCACGGACGCCGGATTCGACGGAGAGGGGCGGACTTCCAGGGGCCGCGAATCTTGCGAGGCGACGGCCCTGGCGGTGAGTTGTAGTTCCGAGGCTGGCGCGCGACCGGCGTTGACGACGGCCACGCGGATCGGGACCGAGCTCGTTCCCGGGGCCACGCGCGCGACGGAGGATACGGAGTTGACGAAGAGCTCCGCGCGCGGCGGCGACGGCAAGACCGTGAGCGTTCCCGAGGTCGGCGACGTGGCCGAGACTGGCAGTCCGAAGAAGGAGTCCTGGCCGATCGCCGCGATCGAGAAGTGCAGGGGACCCGGCGGCACGTTCGAGAAGATCCGTAGCGGCACGGTCGCGATGCGCGGCTCATTCCCGAGCTCGAAGATGAAGTTCGAAACCCCGCCGAATCCCGCGAAGGAATCGAATGCCACGGTGACGAAGGGGAAGGCGATCTGCCCGCCGCCGGAGTTTACGAGATCGACCTCGAGAGTGACGTCCCCTGGCGACGAAACCGAAGTCGTGCTCAACCGGAAGCCCGCGATGCTGAGGACCGCGGGGAGCGGCGCGATGTCGATCAGCGCGGGCGGGGCGAAGGCGGTGACTTCGACGCCGGAGCCGGAATCGGCCGCCTGTACGGAGAGCGTGAGCTGGAGGAAGTGGCCGCCGCCCGTGGACCGCGGGATGGCGATGGAGGCAGGCACCTCGGCCGTCTCCTGGGGCAGGATCGTGACGCTAGCCTCGAGCCGGGCCGGCAATTCCTCGCTCAGGGTGGAGAAGGGACCGGTGACTGCGGCCGTCAGCGAGCGGATGGTGACGGAACGGCTTCCCTCGTTCGCGATGGTGAGCGTGACCGGCAACGTGCCGCCGGCGGAGGCGGAAGTGGTGTCGATGCGGGCGGCGCTGACGGCGACGTGCGGGAGGTTGCGCTCCGGAGCGCCGACGACGTCCAGCGACGCGACGGCCGACTCCTCGCCCGAGACGTCGCCCTCCGTGGTCGTAGCGGTGTAGCGGATCCCGATGGTGACCGGGCCGGTGACGGCGTCCGCGGCGACCGTGGCCGTGGTCCTGACGGTTGCGAAGAAGCCGCCTTCGCGGATCACCCGGGGCGGGAAGTCGCCGCCGCCATCGAAGGTCAGGTTCGGTGGCGACGCGAAGAACGAAGCGCCGGTCAGGGTGACGGGCGTGCCGCCGACGTTCGTGAGCCGGACCTGGACGTTGACGCTTCCGCCTCGGCCGGCGAGCTGCGGCTGGACCTGGCTGAAGGAGACGCGCAGGAAGCCCGGGAGGTCGTCGGCCAGCTCGCGCCCGACGTCGGTGAAGACGTCGCCCGTGTTGACGACGGGGGCGGAGGGCGTGGCCTGAGGCCCGCTGCCGCCGGCGCCTTCGGCGAGGCGGCTCACGATGCGAAACGCGCTGTCGGGGCCGCCGGCGCGGCGCAGGCCGGCGGACGCGATGGCGCGCAGGGCGCGGCTCGTGACGCGCGTCACGTCGAGGCTCTCGAGGTCCGCGGGCCGGAGGCCGAAGCTGCCGGCCGTGCGGGCGTTGGCCTCGGCGAGAGCGGCCCGGAGGGCCGATATGTCCTCGCCCGCCAGGCGCGTCGCCTCGGCGCAGGCGATGTGGTTGAGGGCCGTGACGTTGATCAGGCCGGTCGTCCGGCCGGTGAAGCCGGCGCCGCGCAGCGGAGTGGAGACGGGGATGGTCGCGGTGATGCCGCGGACCTCGTCGAGGTAGGTGCCGTCGACCTCGACCAGCAGCGGCCCCGAGTATCCGGGCCGGAGGGAGAGGACGAATCTGGAGTCGGTGGATGAAACGAGAAGGGGAGTTCGCCCGGAAAGCGGAGCGCCTCTCGGCCTGGCGGCGTTGGCGCGGGAGAGGTCGATCTCGAAGGCCTGCGCGAAGCCGCTGACGAACCGCCCCTTCGCGGCCGCGCCGCTCACGATCGGGCCCGAGGCGGCGGCGGTTGCCGGCGACGACCCGGAATTGCCGTCGCAGCCCGTGACAACCATTAGAACCAAAAAGAGACTCCAGATGATTCCACGCATGTTTTGCTCCCCGGGAAATGACGAAGGCGGCGGGCGCGGACGCCCGCCGCCTTCGGGTGAGTTACTTCGCGAGCTGTCTCTTGGCCGCTTCGATGACCTTCTCGGTCGTGAAGCCGAACTTCTTCTGCAGCTCCTCCAGCGGCGCGGAGCCGCCGAAGGTCTTCATCGCCACGATCTCGCCCTTGTAGCCGGTGTAGCGCTCCCAGCCGAACGTGCCGGCCTGCTCGACGGCCACGCGCGCGGCGACGTCGGGCGGCAGGACGGACGCGCGGTAGGCCTCGTCCTGGTGCTCGAAGAGCTCCCAGCTCGGCATGCTCACGACGCGGGCCTTGATGCCCTCTGCCGTCAGCTTCTCGTAGGCGGCGACGCAGAGCGAGACCTCGGTGCCCGTGCCGATCAGGATGACGTCGGGCTTGCCGCCGGCCGCGTCGGCGAGGACGTAGGCGCCCTTCGCCGTGCCGGAGGCGGCCGCGTACTTCGTGCGGTCGAGCGTCGGCATCGCCTGGCGCGACAGCACCAGCGCCACCGGTTCGTGACGCAGCGTCATGATCTTCTTCCACGCCTCCTGCACCTCGTTGGCGTCACCGGGTCTGAATGTGATCAGGCCGGGGATCGCGCGCAGCGACGCGAGGTGCTCGATCGGCTGGTGCGTCGGGCCGTCCTCGCCGACGCCGATCGAGTCGTGCGTGAAGATGTGGATGACGGGGATCTCCATGATCGCCGCGAGCCGGATCGGCGGGCGGCAGTAGTCGCTGAAGACCATGAAGCCCGAGCCGTACGGGCGCACCTTCGAGAGCGACATCCCGTTCAGGATCGAGCCCATCGCGTGCTCGCGGATGCCGAAGTGGAAGTTGCGGCCGCCGCGGTCCTCGGCGGAGAAGTCGCCCGCGCCCTCGAACTTCAGCCGCGTCAGCGTCGACGGAGCCAGGTCGGCCGAGCCGCCGATGAGCCAGGGCACGTTCTTCGCCAGCGCGTTCAGGACCTCGGAGGAGGCCTCGCGCCCGGCCTTGCCCTTCGCGTCGGCGGGGAAGGGGGTGAGCCCCTTGTCCCATCCGTCCGGCAGCTCGCGCTTCTGCATCTGGTCGAGCTCCGCGGCTTCCTTCGGGTACTTCTTCGCGTACTCCGCGCGCAGGGCGTTCCACTTCTGGCGCAGGTCGGCGCCGCGCTTGCCGATACCCTCCTGGAAGTGACCCATCACTTCGTCGGGCACGTAGAACTTCTCGTCCTCGGGAGCGCCGTAGAACCGCTTCGTGAGCTTGATCTCCTCGTCGCCCAAGGGCGCGCCGTGGGCGCCGTGCGTGTCCTGCTTGTTGGGCGAGCCGTAGGCGATGTGGCTGTCGACGATGATCAGCGTGGGCCGGTCCTTAGTCGCCTCGAAGCGCTTGAAGCCGCGGCCGAGCATGTCGAGGTCGTTGGCGTCCCCGACGCGCAGGACGTTCCAGCCGTACGCGACGAAACGCGTGGCCACGTCCTCGGTGAAGGCGAGGCTGGTGTCGCCCTCGATCGTGATCTTGTTGTTGTCGTAGATCCAGCAGAGGTTGTCGAGCTGCAGGTGGCCGGCGATCGACGCGGCCTCCGAGGCGACGCCCTCCATCAAACAGCCGTCGCCGGCCATCGCGTAGACGTTGAAGCCGAACAGGTCGAAGCCGGGCTTGTTGTAGCGGGCGGCGAGCCACTTGCTGGCGATGGCCATACCGACGCTGGTGGCGACGCCCTGGCCGAGCGGGCCGGTCGTCGTCTCGATGCCGCTGGTCCAGCGATACTCGGGATGGCCCGGGCACTTGCTGTCGAGCTGGCGGAAGTGGCGGATGTCGTCGAGCGTCACGGACGGCTCGCCGAGCTGCTCGTACTTCGCGTTCACGGACTTCACGCCCGTGAGGTGCAGCATCGAATAGAGCAGCATCGACGCGTGGCCGCACGAGAGCACGAAGCGATCGCGATCGGGCCAGATCGGATCGGCGGGGTCGAAGCGCAGGAAGCGCTGCCAGAGACAATAGGCGACGGGCGCGAGGCCCATCGGAGTTCCTGGATGACCGGACTTGGCCGCCTGCACAGCGTCCATGCTCAAGGTCCGGATCGTGGTCACGCAGTCGTGATCGAGTCGCTTCTGCTTCTCGTCCATCTGGGACACCGCCCTTTCGGCGCCGCTCTGGGCGCCCGTCGAGGATGCCGACAGTCAATCACGTTTCGGCCATGATGCGCTACCCTGCGTCAGAGGAGGCTGATCCGATGCTCGACCACTTCACCCTTCCCGTTGGCGACTTCGAACGCTCGAAGAAGTTCTTCGCGGCGGCCCTGGCCCCGCTCGACTACGAGCTGCTGATGGAGTTCGGCCCGTCCGTAGCGGGCTTCGGCGTCAAGCCGAAACCGGACTTCTGGATCAACACCGAGCCGAAGCCGGTCATCTCGCTGCACCTGGCCTTCCGAGCCAAGGACCGCGCCGCAGTGCGCGCGTTCTACGAGGCCGCCCTCGCCGCCGGCGGAAAGGACGACGGCCCTCCCGGCCCGAGGCCGATGTATCACGAGAACTACTATGGGGCGTTCGTGCTCTGCCCCGACGGCCACAGCATCGAGGCCTGCTGCCACACGCCCGAGCCGTAGGAGAAGCAGGGGGGAGCCCCCGACTGCCGGCCGAGCAGCCTACCAAAACTGGTACCTTCCCCCTTGCCCCAATTCTTTTGGAAATTGGGGCAAGGGGGAAGGTACTAATTTCCGGGCAGGAAACTGGGGCAAGGGGGAAGGTACCAATTTCCGGGACAAATGTGCCGGGTCGATCGGCGCCAGGTGAGTGTTCATCAGAGAGTGGATGGGATGCCGGAATGATCGATTGCTGATAGGCTTCCTTCGATGTCCTTTGCTTTCGGCCGGCGCGCGTTCCTGGCGGGGGCGGCGGCTCTGGCCGCGGGAAGACGGCTGTCGCTGGCGGCGGCGGTGGAGCAGAAGGTCGTGCTCATCCAGTACGGCGGGTGCGTGCGGAGGCGCGAGACGATCGAGGACGAGGCGACGACGCTGTCGCCGTTCCTGTTCCACAAACTGCTGCCGAAGGGGACGCTCTACAGCCGGGCGGTGAACCGGGAGGTGACGGGGCACGCTTCCGGCTCGCTCTATCTCTTCACGGGCAAGTACGGCGAGTATCCGGAGATGCCGTTCAATCCGCCGAGGATGCCGCTCGACCCGACGCTGGGCGAGTATCTGCGGCGGCACCTGGGGCTGGCGGAGGAGCAGGTGCTGGTCGTCCACAACGAGCAGCGCGACAGCGAGTTCCTGTGGGCCTCGCGCGAGGCGGGATACGGGCCGGAGTACCGTCCCGGGCTGCTCTCCATCTACCGGACGAAGGCCCGGCTGCTGGCGCGCGACGTGGCCGAGACGCGCGCGAAGGTGGCGGCGGGGAAGCTGCACGAGAAGTTCCTGGACCAGGCGCTGAAGGCCGAGAAGGCGCACCTGGCCTTCTGTTATCGCGCTCCCGAGGAGAAGTATCTAACGGATTGTCCGGCCATCTCGCGGTTTCTGGATCGCTACCTCGCGCACTACGAGCCGCCGGGCGCGCGCACGCGGGAGGACCTGGCGCCGGCGGGAGAGTGGGAAGCTCTTTTCAATCTGTATGACCGGCTGCTGCCGCAGGGGGATCCCGGATGGACGGTCACCGCGCTCCGGGCCTTGCAAGAGCTGAAGCCGCGCTTCCTGTCGGTCATCTATCGCGACGTCGACTACGTCCACTGGGGGCTGCCGTACCTGTACCAGCGGGGCATCCAGCGGATGGACCAGGGACTCTGGGAGATCGCGCGCTACCTGGAGCAGGACCCGTATTACGCGGGCTCGACGACGCTGATCGTCGTGCCGGAAGGGGGGAGGGGGACGAGCCCCTACAAGCCGCTGCCCTTCCAGCACCACGACCCGGAGGACGCGGGCTCGCACGAGGTCTTCATCTTCGCGATGGGGCCGGGGATCGCGCAGGGGCGGCGGGTCGACGTCGCGGCCGACACGATCGACGTGGTCCCGACGATCGGGCGCATCCTGCGGTGCCCGACGCCTCGCGCCTCCGGCAAGATACTCGGAGACCTGTTCGGATGATTCGACTCCTGAAGTGCGCGGTCGCGGGCGGGCTTCTTATCGCCTTTCCGTATGCGCCCGTCTCGTGGATCTTTCGGCTCTGGGTGCTGGGATGGATGGCCGAGCTGATGGCCGACGGGACGTTCTGGCCGTCGTGGCGCCATCCGCTGAAGTCGATCGCGCGCGGCTGCAAGCTCTTCGCCGCGCTCTTCCCGCTGCTGCTGCCCGGCAGCTTCTGCCTCTACGTCGGCTGGCTCGCGGGCTGGATCATCTCCTTCGAGCGGGTGCGCGACTACATGGCCTTCGGGCCGGTCGTCACGGTCGCGGGGTTCATCCTGCTGTCGCCGTGCCTCGTGCTGCTGCCGATGATCACCGTGGAGGCGTGCCGCTCGCCGGACGGCTGGACCGTCGCCCGCGCTCGGCAACTAGCGCTGGCTCGACCGTTCCGCTACTTCTTCGTGCTCGCGGCGACGATGGTGCTGTCGACGCCCCTGCAGATCGCGCGACAGCCGGTGCTGCAGAACCCCGCCCAGTTCTTCCTCGTGGGCGTGCTCTCCTTCCTGCTGATCCTCGCCTGCAAGCTGCTCTGGTTGCAGCACCACGCGGCCTGCTCCGCCCGGCCGGCCTGGTCCGGGTGGCTCGCGCTGCCGATGCTGGCGCTGGGCCTGTTCTACGGCTTCCGGCTGATCGCCACGCAGTTCCTGATGTGGAACAGCCACCTCGAGTGGTTCGCCCACGCGCTGTTCCTGCTGCCCGGCGCCCCGGCCTCCGTGAGCCGGCCGGGCATCTACTGGTAGCGCGTCAGACGCGCCGCAGCACTTCGATCGGCTTGGCGGTCGCCGCGCGCCACGCGGGGATCAGGCCGCCGATGAGGCCCAGAAGAGACGCGAGACCGACCGAGATGGCGAGCACCTTGGGCGTCACCTGGAATGCGAAGGCGACCTCCGAGAAGGTCTGGAAGTTCGTCGTCCCGGTCTTCATCCCGTGCAGCGGCAGCACCAGCAGGCAGCCCACGAGACCGCCCGTCAGGCCGAGCATCACCGACTCCATCACGAACGAGAAGAAGACGGCCGCGGGGCGGAACCCCAGCGTCACCAGCACTCCGATCTCGTGCGTGCGCGCGGCCACCATCGCGAGCATCGTGTTGGTGCCCGTGAACACGGCGCCGGTGCCCATCACGACGGCCAGGAAGGTGCCTAGGAAGTAGAGGACGAACGAGAGGCCGGCGGTCTGCGTGACGAGATAGTCCTTCTCGGTGACCACCTTGCAGGGGACGCGCTTGTCCTTCTCCAGCCGCTTCGAGAGCGCGGCGACGTCCAGGCCGGGCTTGGCGCGGGCGACGACGCGGCTGACGGTCGTGCGCTTCAGCACGTCGCTGATGCGATCGATGTCGCCCCATATTTCGGACTGGCAAGGTCCGTCGTATGTGAATACTCCGACGACCTTGAACTCGTGAGTGTTGATGCGGATCGTGTCGTCGAGGCGGCAGTGGGCGATCTTGCCCACGAGGCTCTTCCCGATGATCACCTCGTCGCGGCCGGGGGCGAACGCGCGCCCTTCCGCGATCTTCAGGCGGTCGCCGGCGATCGTGAAGCTGACGGGGGTGACGCCGCGGATCGGGACGTTCGTCTCGCCGCCGGTCTCCTTCGGCAGCCGCACGGCCACGTAGAGCTCGGCCGTCGCCAGCGCGTTGCCCTTCTCGTCGGTCTGCACCTCGGGAGTCTCCACGACCAGGATGCGCGCCCGGTCCTTCGGGAAGGCGCTCTCGCCCTCGGCGTTGGCTCCCGGCCGCAGGAAGACCAGCACGTCCGGCCGGCCGCCCAGCTCGTAGATGCTGGCGAACCCCTGCTGCAGCGCGAGCACGCCCGCGATGACCGCGACGGTCGCGCCGATGCTCGCCGTCGTCAGCAGCGTCGACGGCCAGCGGACCAGCAGGCTGTAGAAGTTGTAGATGAGCGGCGGCGTTCGCATCTCAGACCTCCGCCCTCAGCGCTTCGATGCACTGCAGCCGCTGCGCCTGGATCGCCGGGAAGAGGCCGGCGAACAGACCCGTCGCCAGCGCGACGCCCATCCCCATCGCGAGCGTCTGCTTCTCGATCAGGAACAGCGGGATCATCGACGCCATCGCCTGCCCGAGCATCGGCGCCGTGCCGAGCACCACTCCGATGCCGATCAGGCCGCCTATCCCGCAGATGAGCAGCGACTCGAAGAGCAGCATTCCGAACGTCACCGAGTCGGTGAAGCCGAGCGCCTTCAGCACGCCGATCTCGTGGAACCGCTGGCGGAACGAGAGCAGCATCGTGTTCAGCACGGCCAGCACGAGCGAGAAGAGGACGCCGCCGCCGATGGACGTGAGGAAGAACGGCACGTTGCCCATCATCGAGAGGAACTGCCGATTGAACTCGCCCTCGGTCGTCGTCAGCGTGCGCAGCGGGCCACCGTCGAACATCTTGTCGACGGCAGCGCTGATCGCGACGACATCCGCGCCGGGCTTGACGCGCAGCGCGTAGACGCCGACGCCGGGAGGCCCCTCGGCCTGCTTCGACTCGAGCGACTCCTGGAGGTACTTGTAGTGGAACCAGAGCGTGTTGCTGTCGACGTTAGCCTTCTCGGACTTGTAGATACCGGCGACCGTGAACTCCCACGGCTTTCCGTCGTTGCGCGTGAAGAACGTGCCGATGATGGGGACCCGGTCGCCGACCTTGAAGCCGTAGTTGTCGGCCAGCACGTGGCCGATCAGACAGGCCGTCCGGTTCGAGGTGAAGTCCTTCCAGTTGCCCTTCAGGAGGTTCAGCTCGGGATAGGTCTCCTGCAGCTTCTCGGCGTCGACCGCGAACTGCGCGAAGAAGTTCGACGGCTCCTTGTAGTAGCCGCCGAACCACTGCATCTTGTTGACGCCCTCGACGCCGGGCACCGTCTCGATCTTCGACTGGTAGGCGAGGGGGAGGTCGACGTAGAGGCTGGTCGACGACTGCACCATCAGGCGGCTGGACGACGAGTGGGCGACGCCGGCCTCGAAGCTCACCAGCACCGTCCGCAGGAAGCAGACGAGGAACACGGCAATGGTCATCGAGCCGACCGTCAGCAGCGTGCGCAGCTTGTGCGACAGCAGGTTCTGGAAAATGACTAGCCAGGGCACGGGTCAGCTCGCCTTGCCGTCGCGGTGCTCGACACGGTCGACCTTGCCCTTGTCGAGATGGATGGTGGCGTCGGCCCGATCGGCCGCGCGCGGGTCGTGGGTCACCATCAGGATCGTCTTGCCGAACTCGCGGTTGAGCTGCACGAGGATGTCGAGCACGGAGTCGGCCGCGGTGCGGTCGAGCTCACCCGTCGGTTCGTCGGCGAGGATCAGCTTCGGGTCGGTCGCCATCGCGCGGGCGATGGCCACGCGCTGCTCCTGACCGCCCGAGAGCTGCGCGGGACGATGGTGGAGCCGGTTGTCCATACCGACCAGCTTCAGCGCGCGCAAGGCCTGCTCGCGGCGCTGCTGGCGACTCAAAGGATGAAGCAAGAGCGGCAGCTCGACGTTCTGCAGCGCGGTCAGCACCGAGATGAGGTTGAAGGCCTGGAAGATCACGCCGATGCGATCGGCCCGGAACTGCGAGAGCTGCGCGGGGCTCATCCCGGTGAGGTTCTGCCCGTCGACGAGCACGGCGCCCGCGTCGGCGCGATCGAGGCCGCCGACGAGGTTCAGCACCGTCGACTTGCCGGAGCCCGACGGCCCCATGATCGCCCGGAAGGCGCCCGCCGGGATCTGGAGATCGAAGTCCTCCAGCGCGTGCACCGCCTCGCTGCCGCGCTTGTAGAGGCGCGTGACTCTCTTCAATTCGATGATCGGCTCGGTCATAGCGGGCGGCAGGATAGCACGAACGCAAAGAATCGGTACCTGGTGGCTTGCCCCAATTTCCGCGCGCTACAGTGGCCGTATGAGCAACGACCTGACTCCCGCCTCCTGCCTGCTGCGAACGCTCGATCCTTCCGAGGTCTTCACGGTGGACGACACCGGGGAGGAGGCGCGCGAGCTGGCCGGCGCCGCCCGGCGCTTCGTGGCGAAGGAGGTCGATCCGGTCGTCGCCCGCATCGAGGCGCGCGAGCCCGGGCTGCTCGAGTCGCTGGTGAAGAAGGCGGGCGCCCTCGGCTTGATGGGCCTGGAGGTGCCCGCCGAGCACGGAGGGCTGGGCGCCGATCAGCGCGCCGCCACACACGTCGCCGAGTCGATGGCCGGCTGCGCCTCGTTCTCCGGCACGGTCGGCCTGCACGCCGGCATCGGGATCTGGCCGCTGGTCCTCTTTGGCTCCCCGGAGCAGCGCGCGCGCCATCTGCCGAGGATGGCCTCGGGCGAGACGATGTCCTCGTATTGTCTGACGGAGCCGGGGAGCGGGTCCGACGCGATGTCGCTCACCTCGTCGGCCCGGCCGGCGCCCGACGGGAACGGCTACATCCTGAACGGCGCCAAGCAGTTCATCTCCAACGGCGCGCTCTCGGGCATCTTCACCGTGTTCGCGCGGTTGCCCGAGGCCGGCGTGACGGCGTTCCTGGTCGAGAAGGGGCCCGGCGTCACGCCCGGCGCGGAGGAGCACAAGCTGGGGCTGCGGGGTGCGAGCACGACGTCGCTGGCGCTCTCCGACGCGCGCGGCGAGATGCTGGGCGAGCCGGGGAAGGGGCATCGCATCGCCTTCAGCTGCCTCAATCTGGGGCGGTTGCGGATCGGGGCGTGGTGCCTGGGGACGTCGAAGCGGGCGCTGGCCCTGGCGCGCGAGTACGCCGCGTCGCGCGTGCAGTTCGGCGCGCCGATCGCCTCATTCGGATTGATCCGGCAGAAGCTCGCGCGGATGGCCGTGGGAGTCTACGCGCTGGAGTCGATGGTCTATCACACGGCCTCGCGGGTCGACGCGCGGTCGGCCGCGGCCGCCGGTGAGAGTCAAGACGTCCATCGAGTCCTGAGCGACTCGGCGGTCGAGGCCTCGGCCGCGAAGATCTACGGCAGCGAGGTAGAGGCGTTCGTCGTCGACGAGGCCGTGCAGATCCACGGCGGCTACGGGTTCATCGAGGACTACGCGGTCGCGCGAATGTATCGCGACGCTCGCGGGAACCGGCTCTACGAGGGGACGAGCGAGATCAACCGGCTGCTGCTGTCGGGCTCAGTGCTGAAGAGCGCCGCCCTCGGCAAGATGCCGATCCCGGAGCCGGAGACGGAGTTCGACGGTCTGCCGCACCGCCTGCTGATCGAGCACCGCGCCGCGTTCTGGGAGCTGGCCGTTGCCGCGCTCGAGACCCACGGCGCCGCGCTGGAGAAGGAACAGGAGCTGCTCGGAGCGCTCTCCGACGCCATCATCGGCATCTACGCGCTGGACACGTCGCTCGCGCGCGCCCGGCGCTCGGGCGTGCCGCGCGAGATGTCGATGGTGACGCTGCTGGCGCTGCAATTGCGCGACGAATTCGCTCCGGCCGCGCGCCGGATCCTGGCCCGGCTGGACCGCCGCGAACCGGGCGGCGTGCTCGCGCGCATCCTGGCCGGCGGCGCGATCCCGGAAGTCGACCCCATCGGCCTGGCCCGCGAGGTCGCGAGCTAGGCCGCCGGCAGAGTGAACCAGAACGTGCTGCCGCGGCCCGGTTCGCTGACGAGGCCGATCTTGCCGCCGTGGGCCTCGACGGCGAGGCGGCAGAACGTGAGGCCGAGGCCCGTCGAGTACTTGCGGCCGGAGCTGTATTGCTCGGCCTGACCGAACTTCTCGAAGATCTTCTCGTGCATCTCCGCGGGGATTCCGGGGCCGCGGTCGATGACCTGCACGCGCGCTCCGCCCTCGAACGGCTCGATGACGACGCGGATGTCGGTGCCGGCCATCGCGAACTTGTCTGCGTTGCCGACGAGGTTGGCGACGATGCGGCGGACGACGCTGAAGTCGCACTTCGCGCGCACGGGGCCGGCCGGCGTCTCGACGACGACGGGCGTGCCGCGGGGCAGCGTGCCGAGGCTGTCGAGCCCGTCCCGGGCGACGGAGGCGACGTCGCGCGCCACCAGCTCCAGCGGCATCTTGCCTTCCTCGAGGCGGCTGACGTCGAGCAGCGAGCTGACCATCTCGACGAGCGACTCGGCCGCGCGCATCGCGCCGACGATGCAGGGCCTGGCCTCTTTTGGCAGCGGGGCCTCGGCGTCGTCCAGCGCGAGCTCGAGGTTGGCCGTGATGCCCATCAGCGGCGAGCGCAGGTCGTGGACGATCATGTTGGAGAGGTTCGAGCGCAGCTCCTCGAGCTGGTTGATGCGGCGCAGGTTGGAGCTGACCTCGTTGAAGAGCTGGGCCGAGATCATCGCGTTCTGGACTCGAAGCATCACTTCGGTCGTGTCGATCGGCTTCGAGAGGAAGTCGTTGGCGCCGGAGGAGATGCCGCTCAACCTGTCCTTCCGCTCGGTCAGCGCGGTAATCATGATGATGCGCAGGTGGGCCGTCTTGCGGTCCGCGCGCAGGCGGCGGCAGACCTCGAAGCCGTCCATCCGCGGCATCATCACGTCGAGCAGGACGACGTCGGGCATCCAGCGCTGGACGAGGCGCAGGGCGGATTCGCCGTCGCCGGCCTCCTCGACCTCGTGGCCGAGGACCTCGACGACCTGTCGCAGAAGCTGTGCGTTCTCCGGCTCGTCGTCGACGACCAGGACCTTCCCCGGCGCCGCGGAGATGGCCTCATTCTCGGGCTCCATCAGACGATGGTGAAATGACATCGGCGACCATTGTACTTGGGGAGGACCGGCCCATCCAATACCGGGAGTTGAACGTCCGAACAGCGGGGGGGTATGTTTAGGCGGATGCTTCTTCCGCTGGCCGTGGTGACCGTCGTCGCGGGCCTCCTTCTGACGCTCTGCGAGAGGCTCTGGCCCGCCATTCCCGAGCAGCCGCTCATCCGGCGCGGGTTCGTCACGGACCTCGGGTACTGGCTCGGGATGGCCCCTCTCTCCCAGCTCATCTCGGCCGCGGCGCTGTCGGGGCTGTCGGTCGCGGCCGCCACGATGCTCCCGTGGCTGCCGAAGGATCAGCCCTGGTTCGCCTCGACGGCGCCGCACATCGCGGCGCTGCCGGCGTGGCTGCAGATACTACTGGGGCTGATACTCTTCGATTTCGCGACCTACTGGGGCCACCGGTGGACGCACGGGGACTGGCTCTGGCCCTATCACGCGGTGCACCACGCCTCTCACGACCTGGACTGGCTCTCGACGGCGCGGGTGCATCCCTTCCAGATGTTCTTCATGAAGGCGCTGCAGGGGTCGCTGCTGATCGCCTGCGGCTACCCGGCGTCCTCGCTGATCTTCTTCTTCATCTGCGGCACGGTGTCGTCCTACCTGCTGCACGCCAACCTGCCGTGGAGCTACGGGCCGCTCCGGTACGTGCTGACCAGCCCGGCCCTCCACCGCTGGCACCACTCCCCCGAAGACGGGATGCGCGACAAGAACTTCGCGCTGATCTTCTCGTTCCTGGACGTGATGTTCGGGACGTATCACATGCCCGAGCGGCCGGCGCCGAAGGAGTGCGGCGGCGCCGACTGGATGCCGCAAAACCTGCTGGGCCAGATCTTCTCGCCGATGCGCCAGACCTGGGCGGCCGTCGCCGACTCCCGCCTGGGACGTCTGCTGGCCGGCCGCCCGAAGCTGGGCGTTACGAGCTAGTACCCGCTGCCCGTGCCGGACCCGGTGCCGCCGGAGCGGTTGCCGTTACCCGTGCCGCCGGTGCCGCGCGGGTTGCCGCCCGTGCCGGTCGTGTTGCTAGGCGGAGGCGTCGTGCGATAACCGCCCGTGCCGGTGCCCGTGCCGGTCTGTCCGCCGCCGGTGCCGGTGTTGCTCGACGGGGGCAAGCTCGGAGGGGTGGACGGGTAGGTGTAGCCGTCGCCGCCCGTGCCCGTGTTGTTGGGCGGCGTGTAGCCGCCGCCGGTGCCGGTGTTGCTGGTGTTGCCCGTGTTCGGCCAGGTGGGGCGCGACGGCTCGCCGGTGTAGCCGTTGCCCGTCCCCTCGAGGCCGCCCCAGCTCGGGATCTCGCCGCCGGTGCCGGTGCCGTAGCCGCCCGTGTAGCCGTTGCCGGTGCCGGTGCTCCAGTTCGGATGGCGGCGCGAGACGTAGTAGGTGCGGCGCACACCGCGGTGGCGGGCAACCTCCTCGACGGCCAGAGAGGCCGCACGGCTGCGGGTCGCCGCGTCGAATCCGGGCATGCTGTTGAAGATGCGCTGGTACGCCTGCTGCGCCTCGTAGGCGGCGCCTTCTCCGGCGCTGGCGGTCGCGGCGGCCAGCTCGCAGCCGCGAATCAGGGTCGCGTGGCCGACGCCCGGAAGCTGCGTGAAGAAGAACTGGAACGCCATCGAAGCCTCGCGCGCCGAGCCCCGACCGCCGCTCGCGGCCTCCGCGGCCAGCTCCGCGGCCCGGATCTTCGTGCCGTCGTCGCTGCCGGGGAGCTTCTGGTAGAAGAACTCGTACGCCGCGCGCGCCTCGTAAGAAGCGCCCGGCCCGCCCCAGGAGGCGAGCGACGCCAGCTCGAGCGCCCAGCGCTTGGTCGCGGGGCCGTTGCCCGGAAGCTTCTGATAGAAGAACTCGTAGAGCATCGCCAGCTCGGCCGAGGAGCCGCGGCCCGATCGGGCCGACTCGGCCGCGAGCTTCATCGCCAGGAGCTGCGTGTCGGAATCGGTGCCGGGCAGCTTGCCGTAGATGTACTCGTAGGCGCGCATCACCTCGTACGCGGCGCCGGGGCCGCCCTGCGAGACGAGGCGGGCGAGCTGCTCGGCCTCGTCGCGCGAGCTGGTCCCGTAGCTCGGAAGCTTGTTGTAGAAGAAGCTGTAGGCGTTCTGGTACTCGGCCTGGACGTTGCCGTCGCCGGTACCGAAGCCGTCGCCCGTCTGGGCGAGGCCGGAAAGGGGGATCGCAAGCGCGATCGTGGCGGCGAACAACAGGCTCCTGCTCTTGGGGGCACTCATCTCAATCGAACCTCACGTCTCGTCGGCCGCGGCTGGGCCGGCGGCCAGTATAGCCAATCCGGTTGGCCGCGGCCACATGGGACGCGCCTACTGATTTCGGATCGGAAGAGCGAAGGTCAGGATGCTGCCCTTGCCCGGGGCGCCGGTCAGGGCGACGCGGCCGCCGTGGGCCTCGACGATGCGCTTCACGATGAAGAGGCCGAGCCCCAGGCTGCTCTCGCCGGCGGTCGGCTTGCTGCCCAGCGTCTCGAACTCGCCGAAGGCCTTCGCGGCCTGCGCCTGGTCGACGCCCTCGCCCTCGTCCTGGACCTCGACGCGCGCCCAGTCGCCCTCGTTCACCAGCCGCACCCGGATGGTCGTGTTCTTGGGGGAGTACTTGATCGCGTTGGTGAAGACGTTGTCGAACGTCTGGCAGATCCGCTCGCGATCGAGCTTGAACGCGGGAACGTCCTGCAGCTCGGGGAGCACGGTCAGGTTCTTCAGATCGGAGAGCGGCTTCAGGAACTCGAGCCGCTCCAGCACGATCTCCGCGAGCGAGCCCGGCTCGAGCGCCATCACGAGGTCGCCGCGCTCGATCCGCTTCGCGTCCAGCAATCCCTCGAGGAGGCTCAGCATCTGGCGGCTCGCCCGCACGACCCGCTCGAGCGTCCCCCTGTCCCTCTCGGGCACCAGGTCCTTCGTCCGGTTCATCACGCCCTGCGTGCCGAGGATGATGGAGGAGACGAGGCTGCGGAGGTCGTGGGCGGCGATGGCCAGGAATCGGTTCTTCTCCTCGGTCAGCTCGATCAGCTCGTCGCGCTGGCGCTTCAGATCGAGCTGGGTCCGGACGCGGGCGCGGACGATGGGCGGGCTGATCGGCTTGGTGATGTAGTCCACGGCGCCCAGTTCGAGGCCGCGGGCCTCGTCGTCGATGGCGTCCTTGGCGGTCAGGAAGACGATGGGGATGGATTGAGTCTTCGGATCGGCGCGCAGCCGGCGGCAGACCTCGTGGCCGTCCATCCCGCCCATCTCGATGTCGAGCAGGATCATGTCGGGCCGGTAGGCGCCGGCGCTGACGAGGGCATCCTCGCCCCGGGTGGCGATGAGGATGTCGTAGTCGGCCTTCAGGATCTCGCAGAGGACCGACAGGTGGATCGGTTCGTTGTCGACGACCAGCAGCCGCTCTTTGCGCGGGCCGGTCATGACCTGGCGTACCGCAGCCGCCGCTGCAGCTCCTCGAGGTTGCGCTGCACGGCCAGCGTCGTGCCGTCGGAGAGCTCGACCATCGGCGCGCTGCGCCCCTGCGGGAGGACCGATCTCACGGCGCCCAGGTTGACGATGACCGAGCGGCCGACGCGAAGGAACTGCGCGGGGTCGAGCTGCGTTTCCAGGACTTGAAGGGTCTCGCGGATGAGGTGAGTCTTCTCGGCGGCGCGCAGCTCGACGTAGTTGCCGTCGGCGCGCATCCAGAGGATCTCGCTCACGGGCACGTAGTCCCACCGGTCCGGTCCGCGCACCTCGATTCGGCTGAGCCAGGGGCCCGGCCGGGCGCTCGGCGCGGGCGGACGCTCCTCCGAGAGCCAGGCGAGCAGCTTGGAGTGCTCCTCCTGGAGCCGGCGCTGCTTCAGCGCCTGGGCCGCGCGGGTCAGCACGTCGGCGACGCGCTCCGGGGGAGGGGGCTTGAGCAGATAGTCCATCGCGTGGGCTTCGAAGGCGCGCACGGCCGCCTCGTCGAGCGCGGTGACGAAGACGACCAGCGGCAGCGGGCCGTCCAGCTCGCGTGAGAGCCGGTCGAGCACGCCGAAGCCGTCCAGGTCGGGCATCCGGACGTCCAGGAAGAGCAGGTCCGGCCGGCGCTCCTTGACGGCCTCCACGGCCTCGGTGCCACAGTCGCACTCGGCCAGCACTTCGACAGCGCAGCCGTCGATCGGCGACGGCTCGAGCATGTCGCGCAACCCCTCGCGGCAGAGCGACTCGTCGTCAGCGAGGACGACTCTCAGCTTCTCGGGCGCTGGCTTCGGGGTGTTCACGCCCGGCCAGGATACGGCATCGCCTTACAGGTAGCTGAAGTGCGTGCCCATCGGCCGCGTGACGTTCCAGGTGCACTGCAGACCGAGAGGCAGCGTGACCAGGTCGCCCGCCTCGATCGCCACCTGGCCGGACGGCGTCTCGATGGTCGCCTCGCCCTGCAGGACGTAGACGATCATGGCGCGCTCGTACGTCTTGCGGATCGTCGCGACGGCCTCGGTGGCCACGTCCCAGCAGAGGACTCCGAGCGCTTCGAGCCGGTCCATCGAGGGCTGCTCCTTCTCGATGGTGGCCGTCACTTCGACTGCGTTCCGAGCGCTCGCGATGTCCACGGTCGTCTCCTTGGTCCCCGGTTCACTGCTCTGCCCGGTCATGGCTTATCAAGCCACGTGCCAAATTGTACGGATCGCCGTCATGCCGCCGTCGCGCTCTTGGGGCCTAACGCCCGTGTCCGAAATCCGGTGTCCGGAATGCGGACGGTTGTCCGGAATCGGGTCACCGGCCGCCGAGGGCCGAGAACAGACCACAGAGAAAGGCGGAGCTGGCCGCCAGGAAGAAGGCGCCGACGGACAGCTTGGCGTGTGCCGGGCTGGGATTCCTTCGCAGGAACGGCGCCAGGAACAGCGAGCCCGTCAGGCAGACGCCGGTCGCCATCCCCGCGAGGTCCCGCGCCATGAAGGGCCCGAGCTTTTCGAACATCGGCCGGGCGAGGAGCCAGCCGACCGGCCCGTGGTTGCCGAAGACGACCAGGTCCAGCAACACCAGGGGCGGGGCCAGTCCCATCAGGATGGCCATCCCCGCCACGGCCTTCTCGAGCCGGGTGAGCGTGGAGACAGGTTTCACGGCCGTACCTCCGAGAGTATGATGAGGAGCGACGATGTCCGAGCCGCCAAAAGAGCAGTCCGAGGTCACCCCCGAAGCGCTTTACCTGCGCAGACGTGAGTTTATCAAGGACGGTGCCCTTTTCCTCGCCACCGCCGCAGGAGTCGGAAGCGGGCTGACCGCGTTGATCGGCCGCGGCAAGCGGGAGGAGCCGAAGACGGCGGCGCTGGCTGCGCCGGCAGCCTCGGTCCGCAGCGCGTTCAGCACGGACGAGTCGCCGACGAGCTGGGGCGACGCGACGTCGTACAACAACTACTACGAGTTCGGGACGGACAAGTCGGACCCGGCCGCCAACGCCCACACGCTGAAGCCGCGTCCCTGGACCGTCCTCATCGAGGGAGAGGTCGAGAAGGCCGTCCAGGTCGACGTCGACACGTTGACGAAGTGGTTTCCGCTGGAGGAGCGGATCTACCGGATGCGCTGCGTCGAGGCCTGGTCGATGGTCATCCCGTGGCTCGGCTTTCCGCTGGGGAAGCTGATCGAGCGCGTGAAGCCGACGTCGCGGGCAAAGTACGTCGCGTTCACGACGCTCTTCGACACCGAGCAGATGCCGGAGACGAAGCGCGCCGTGCTGGACTGGCCGTACGTCGAGGGGCTGCGGATGGACGAGGCAATGCATCCGCTGACTCTCCTGGCGGCCGGCATCTACGGGAAGGCGCTGCCGAACCAGAACGGCGCCCCGCTGCGGCTGGTCGTCCCCTGGAAGTACGGCTTCAAGGGCATCAAGTCGATCGTGAAGATCCGGCTGACCGAGCAACAGCCGCCGACGAGCTGGAACCAGGCCGCGCCCGGCGAGTACGGCTTCTACGCCAACGTGAACCCGGCCGTCGATCACCCGCGCTGGAGCCAAGCGACCGAGCGGCGCATCGGCGAGATCGCCCGCCGCGCGACCCTGCCCTTCAACGGCTACGCCGAGCAGGTCGCCGGCCTCTACTCCGGTATGGACCTGGCGAGGTACTTCTGAAGGGGACACTCACCTGGTACATTTCGACGAGCGTCGTGTATTCATCTGAGTTACGGGCGGTCGAAACGTACCAGGTGACTGTCCCCGATTTCCCCGATATCGCATGCGCTGGCTGAAACCGGGAGTCTTCGTGGGGGCGCTCGTGCCGCTGGCCGTGATCGGATGGCGGGCGGCGCACGGGCTGCTCGGCGCGGACGCGGTGTCGGTGGCCATCAACCAGCTCGGGCTGCTGGCGCTGGCGCTGCTGACGGCGTCGTTGTCGTGCACGCCGGTGAAGCTGGCGACCGGATGGAACTGGCCGCTTCGCCTGCGCAGGATGCTGGGGCTTCTCGCGTTCTTCTACGCCTCGCTCCACTACTGCACTTACCTGTTCGTGGATCAGGGATTCGATCTCGCGGCCATCCTGAAGGACGTGCTGGAGCGGCAGTTCATCTTCGCGGGCTTTGCAGCGTTCGTCCTGATGGTGCCGCTGGCCGTGACGTCGACTCAAAAGATGGTCCGGCGCCTGGGCTTCCAGAAGTGGCAGAAGCTGCACCGGCTGGCGTATGCGGCGGGCCCGCTCGCGGCCTTCCATTTCTTCATGCGCGTGAAGGCGGATCTGCGGGAGCCGCTGATCTACGCGGGGCTGATCGGGCTGGGGCTGCTGCTGCGGCTGGCGAAGCGGCCGAAGGTCACCGCGCCTTTGCCCGCGGCCGGATCATGAAGTTGGCCTCGCGCTGCTCCAGGATGTGGGCGACCCAGCCCGCGACGCGGCCGATGGCGAAGATGGCGGAGGCGGAGCCGGGCGGCAAGCCCAGGCCGTAGCTGAGCGCGACGAGGCCGGTGTCGAGGCCCGGGAGCGGACGCCTCGCCGCCTCCATTGCGGCCACCAGGGCGAAGAGAATCTCGACCTCCGGAGAGCCGGAGCGCAGCTCGCGGGCCTCGTTCAGCAAGTAGGCGGCGCGCGGGTCGCCGGCCGGATAGAGAGTGTGGCCGAAGCCCGGGATGGCCTCGCCCCGGCGCGAGCGGGCCTCGATGACGGAACGCGCGCGGGCTGGCTCGCCGCACTCCGCGATCAGCGCCTCGACGCGGTCGCACGCCCCGCCGTGGGCCGGGCCGGAGAGGGTGGAGAGACCCGCCGAGACGCAGGAATAGATGTCGGCGCCGGTGGACGCGGCGACTCGCGCTGCGAACGTGGAGGCGTTCAGCTCGTGGTCGGCGGAGAGGACCAGGGCCGGCCGCAGCGCCTCCGCCGCGCGGGCGGGGCGGCGTGCGCCGAGGGCGTGCGCGAGGATCGTGGCGACGCCGGAGTGCTTCAGCGCGGCGTCGACGGCCGCGCGGCTGGCCGGGACGCCGGGGAGCGCGGCCATCCGGGCGACGAGCTGGCGCGCGATGGTCATCTCGGTCTCGGGCGAGGCGCCGAAGCGGCGGCCGTCGCGCAGGCCGAGCGCCGATACGAAGAGCGCCATCGCGGCGATGGGCGGGCTGGTCCGCGGGACGAGGTCGCCGAGCTGGCGCAAGGGAACGCCGATGCCGGCCGGCTCCCAGCCGGGCGCGGCCGCCGGCATCGTGCCGGTCCAGAGCAGCTCGGCGACGGCTTCGAAGGACGCGCCTCTGCGGGCCAGCTCGACCGCGGGTATGCCGCGATAGACGGGCCCCTCGGGGCCGATGGCGCTGATGGAGGTCTCGAGCACGGGTTCGCCCCAGCGCAGGGCGGAGGCCGCGGCGGCGGCGTGACCGGAGCGGGCGCGGGCCTTCGTGCGCAGCCGCTCGAGGTCGGCGAGGGCGTAGAGGTGGCCGCGCTTGCGGCCGGCCGAGATCCGCGCGACGAGTCCGCGGCTGGCGTAGGCGTAGAGCGTGGCGAGCTTGACGTCGAGCAGCCGCGCGGCCTCGCCTGCGGTGACGTAACCTTCATGTTGATTGACGAATCCAGATTGATCAACGTTCATCTATGTGCAATCATACAGTCAACATCAGCCGAAGTCCAGAAGGAGCTCCTCCGATGAACACCGCCAACTCCACCGCCAGCGGCCTCGACGGAATCGTCGTCGCCGAAACCGCCATCAGCGACGTTGACGGCGAGCACGGACGTCTCGTCGTCGCCGGCAGCTCGATCGAGGACCTCGCCGGCGTCATCGGCTTCGAGCAGCTCTGCGATCTGCTCTGGGATGGCGGTTCCGCGCGCCGACTCGCCGCCGGCCGCGAGCTCGCTTTCGGCAAGCTCCCCCCGCTCTCCGCGCCCGACGGGATGGACGCCCTGCGCGCCGCGGCCGCCCAGCTCTCGCTCGACTCCGCCGACCCGGCCGAGCTCCCGGGGCTCCTCACAGGCGCCCTCGCCACGTTCGCGGCCGCCTGGCACCGGACCCGCCACGGCCTGCCGCCCGTCGCCCCCGATCCGTCGCTCCCCCACGCCGCCGACTACGCGCGGATGGTCCTTGGCCGCCTCCCGCCCGAGCCGGTCTGGCGAGCGCTCGAGACCTATCTCGTCACCGTGGCCGATCACGGGATGAACGCGTCCACGTTCACGGCCCGCGTCGTCGCCTCCACCGGCTCCGACCTCGTCTCCGCTGTCGTCGCGGCCATCGGAGCGCTGAAAGGCCCGCTCCACGGCGGCGCTCCCGGTCCCGTGCTGGATATGCTGGACGCCATCGGCACGCCGGAGAACGCAGTGCCGTGGCTCGAGTCCGAGCTCGCCGCCGGCCGCCGGATCATGGGGATGGGCCACCGCATCTACCGCGTGCGCGACCCGCGGGCCGCGGTCCTGGAGCGCGCCTTCGAGAAGCTCGAGTCCGCCGGCTTCGGCGGGGGCCGCCTCGCGCTCGCCCGCGCCGTCGAGAGCGCGGCCGTCGGCGTGCTGAAGCAGCGCCATCCCGGCCGGCCCTTGCAGGCCAACGTCGAGTTCTACACGGCCATCCTGCTCGACGCGATCGGCCTACCGAGGCAGCTCTTCTCGCCCACGTTCGCGGTGGGCCGGGTCGCCGGCTGGTGCGCCCACTACTTCGAGCAGCGCGCCGTCGGCCGGCTCATTCGCCCGGCTTCGCGATACGTCGGCTGAAGAAAGCCCAGATCTCCTCGGCCGCGTCGAAGTCCCGGCTCGTCCGGCCGATCTCCGACTCCGACAGGTACTGGTAGCCGCTGGGCCAAGTGTGGCCTCCGCCGGCCACCGAGACGAGCCGGACGCTCGTCCCGCCACGGCAGTCGTCCCAGGTCGTCCGGATGGCGCGCGTGCCGTCGCTTCGATCGCGATCCGGCAGCGGCTCGCGCGAGGCCCGGGCCCCGCACCCG
>JADMIO010819940.1_pt1 | contig 58055 bp, 46 predicted proteins | sample 8958161 | NCBI WGS metagenome assembly JADMIO01 (sample SAMN16585339, study PRJNA669376) | soil metagenome | isolation source: Crop rotation soil | place: USA: Cullars Rotation, Alabama | collected 2011
CTTTCCCGTAGGCCGTCGCGGTCGTTTCGCCTTCGGCGTTGGTGACCGACACCGGACGATTCGCATCGTCATACGCGGTCGTGACGGAGTGCTCCAGGGGGTTGGTCACCACGACCAGGCGACCGGCGTCGTCGTAGGTGTTGGTCGTCGTCTCTGACTCAGGGTTGGTTACCGCGACGACTCGGTCAACGCGGTCGTACGTCGTCGTGGTGACGAAGCCGAGCGGGTTCTCGACCGCGACGGCGCGACCGGCGTCGTCGTAGGTGGTCGTGGTGGTCTCATTCTCGGCGTTGGTGAGGGCAACGGGCCGATTCGTGCGGTCGTAGGCCGTGGCGGTGACATGGAGCAGTGGGTCGGTCGACGCGACGGCCCGGCCCGCGGCGTCGTAGGTGGTCGTCGTGGTCTCGTTTTCCGCGTTGGTGCGCGCGACCGGCCGATTGGCGCGATCGTACGACGTCGCGCTGATGAAGCCGAGCGCGTTTTGCACCGCGATGGCCCGGTCGGCGTCGTCGTAGCTCGTCGTCGTCGTCTCCAGCTCCGGATTCGTCATGGCGACGGCGCGGCCGGCAACATCGTACGTCGTCGTCGTGATGAACCCGAGCGGATTGACCGTGTTGATCGCCCTGCCGGCCCGGTCGTAGCTCGTGGTCGTCGTCTCGCCCTCGGCGTTGGTCACGGCACGCGGGCGGTCGGCGCGGTCATAAACCGTGCTTGTGACCAAGCCCAGCGGGTTCTCCAACGCGATCGCCCGCCCGGCGTCGTCGTAGATGCTGGTTGTCGTCTCGCTCTCGGCGTTCGTGGCCGCCACTGGCCGGTTGGCCTTGTCGTAAACGGTCGTTGTGACGTGCTGCAGCGGGTCGGTGACCGCGACCGCCCGTCCGGCGCGGTCGTACGCGGTCGTGGTCGTCTCGCCCTCGGCATTCGTTATCGCGACGCGACGATCGACCCGGTCGTACGCCATCGTCGTGACGAAGCCCAGCGGATTGATTGTCCGGACGGCGCGACCCGCGTCGTCGTACACGGTCGTCGTCGACTCCGCTTCGGCGTTGGTCACCGCCACCGTGCGGCCGGCGCGGTCGTAGGCGGTCGTCGTGACGTGCAGCAGCGGGTCGACCACCTCGATCGCCCGGCCGGCGTCGTCGTAGATCGTCGTGGTCGTCTCGGCTTCGGCATTGGTCACCGACACCGGACGGTCGGCGCGGTCGTACGCCGTCGTCGTGACAAAGCCGAGCGGGTTGATGGCGAGGACCGCCCGCCCGGCGTCGTCGTACACGGTCGTGCTGACGTGCCCGAGCGGGTCCTTGACCGTCGTCCTGCGGCCGGCCTTGTCGTAGGTGCTCGTGGTGACGTGGAGCAGCGGATCGGTCACGGCGACTGCGCGTCCGGCGTCGTCGTAGGTGGTCGTCGCCGTTTCACCCTCGGCATTCGTGACCGCAACGGGACGGGCAACCCTGTCGTATGCCGTCGTTGTCACAAACCCCAACGGGTTGATCACGTTCACCGCGCGTCCGGCGTCGTCGTACGTGGTTGTCGTCGTCTCATGCTCGGGATTGGTGAGGGCAATCGCCCGGTTGGCGCGGTCGTAGGCCGTGGTCGTAACGAATCCCAGCGGATTGACGGTTCGAATGACGCGGCCGGCATCGTCGTAGACGCTCGTCGTCGTTTCGGCTTGGGGGTTGGTGACGGCGATCGGGCGATCGGCTTTGTCGTATGCGGTCGTGGTGATGAAGCCGAGCGGGTTGACGACTTCGACGGACCGCCCCGCGTCGTCGTAGGTCGTGCTCGTCGTTTCGACTTCCGGGTTGGTTACGGCGACGGGCCGGTCGGCGCGGTCGTAGGCGGTGGTCGTAATAAATCCGAGTGGGTCGACGACCGCCACCGCGCGGCCCGCGTCGTCGTAGACAGTCGTCGTGATCTCGCCCTCGGCATTGGTGACGGCGAGCGGGCGGGCAGCCTTGTCGTACGCAGTGGTAGTGGCTAAGCCGAGGGAGTTGACGACCTGCGTCGCCCTCCCGGCCGGGTCATAGACAGTCGTCGTCGTTTCAACTTCGGGATTCGTAACGGCGATCGGGCGGTCGGCTTTGTCGTATGCGGTCGTTGTGATGAAGCCGAGCGGGTCCATGACCTCGACGGCGCGGCCGGCGGCGTCGTAGGTCGTGGTCGTGATCTCCACCTCGGCGTTAGTGACGGCGACGGGGCGGTCAGCGCGGTCGTACACCGTCGTGGTGATGAAGCCAAGAGGATCAACGACTTGCACCGCCCGACCGGCGTCGTCGTAGGTGGTGGTGGTCGTCTCATGCTCGGCGTTCGTGACGGCAGTCGGACGGTCGGCCTTGTCGTAGACGGTCGTTACCGCGAACCCGAGGGGATTGACGACGCGAGTGGCGCGGCCGGCCGCGTCGTAGACCGTCGTCGTCGTTTCCTCTTCTGGGTTGGTAACGGCGACCGGGCGGTCGGCCTTGTCATAGGCCGTCGTGGTGATGAAGCCTAGCGGGTTGACCTCGGCCCGGCGGCGGCCCGCGGCGTCGTAGATGCTTGTGGTGGTTTCATGCTCGGGGTTGGTAACTGTAATCGGGCGATTCACGGCGTCGTACGACGTCGTCGTGATGAAGCCGAGCGGGTTTTGCACGCGAGTCGGGCGACCGGCGGCGTCGTAGCTGGTAGTGGTCGTCTCGAGCTCGGCGTTGGTCACCGCGATCGGACGGCCCGCCTTGTCGTAGGCGGTGGTGACGACGAACCCCAGCGGGTTGATCACTTCAACAGCACGTCCCGCAGTGTCGTACGTCGTGCTCGTCGTCTCGTTCCGGGCGTTCGTGACGGCGACGGGCCGGTTGGCGGGGTCGTATGCCGTCGTGGTCACCAGGCCGAGCGGGTTGATGACGTTCACCGCCAACCCCGCGTCGTCATAGACGGTGGTGGTCGTCTCCCCTTCGGGGTTGGTCGTGGTGACCGGCCGGTCGGCTTTGTCGTATGCGGTCGTCGTGACGAATCCCAGCGGGTTGATCGTGTTGACCGCGCGCCCGGCCCGGTCGAATGTGGTGGTGCTCGTCTCCGACTCGGGGTTCGTCACGGCAACCTTGCGGCTGGCGCGGTCGTAGCTGGTGGTCGTCGCGAACTGGAGGGGGTTGACCACGGCGACCGCCCGGCCCGCCGCGTCGTACACCGTCGTCGTCGATTCATTGAGCGGGTTGCGGACCGCGACGGCGCGGCTCGCAGCGTCGTACGTCGTCGTCGTGATAAATCCGAGCGGATTGATGCTCTCCGTCGGACGCCCGGCGCCGTCGAAGACCGTGGTCACGGCGTGGTTGAGTGCGTCCAGCGTCCTGGTGACGTTGCCATCCCTATCGTACGAATAAGACGTCGCGTGCCCGAGCGGATCGATCGTCGCGGTCTTGCGGCCGCCCTTGTCGTAGACGGTGGTCGTGGTTTCGCTGGCGGGGTTCGTAACCCCGACGAGTTGGTTGGCGGCGTCGTACGTGTTCGTCGTGACGTTCAGCAGTGGGTCCGTGACCGACACCAGCCGTCCGCCGGGGTCGTAGGATTGCGTGGTCCTGCGGCCCAGCGCATCAACCTTTGCGACCTCACGCCCAGCGGCGTCATACACGAGCGTGCTCACGTGCAGGAGCGGATCGATCGTTTCGATCAGACGTCCGTTGGCGTCGTACGTCGTGGTCGTGGTCTCGCCTTCCGCGTTGGTAACCGCAATTGCCCGGTTCGCGGCGTCATACGTGGTGCTCGTGCGGTACCCAAGGCCGTTGATCGCGGCCACTGGCCGAAGGACGGCGTCGTACGTTTGCGACGTCGTTTCGCCAAGCGGATTCTTCGTCGCGATCACATTCCCGGCCGCGTCGTAGGTGTAAGTCGTCGTCAGCCCCAGCGGATCGGCGACGGCGACGCGGCGGTTGGCGGCGTCGAACGTGTTGGTCGTCGTCTGACCCAGCGGGTTGGTGACCGCGATCTCGTTGCCGGCGGGGTCGTACGTGTGCGTCGTGCGATGACCGAGTGGGTCGATGACGGCGGTGTTGCGGTACAGCCCGTCGTATTCGTACTCCGTAAGGCGATGCTCGGGCGTTTCCACCGACGTGCGATTGAACAGGCCGTCGTAGGTGTAGGTGGTCGTGAAGCCGTTGGCGTCGATTTCCGCCTCGAGCGCGCCGTCCGGTCGGTAAATCGACTGCCAGGAATCGCCCAGCGCGTTCGTTCGAAGGATCTGGCGCCCGGTGCCGTCGTAGATGTAGCCGGTCGTGTTGCCGTTGGCGTCCTGTACAGAAAGCAGCCGACCAAGTCGATCGTGCGTGTATGACGTGCACTGATTCAACGGATTGCATGCCGTGGCGAGCTGCTTGTACGAGTCATAGGTGTAACTGGTGCGCTGACCGAGCGCGTCCTCAACGGCGACGCACAGTCCGGCGGTGTACAGCCATTTCACCGTGTTGGTCAGCGGGTCGGTGAGCTGTACCAATTGCCCATCGGCGTAGCCGTAAGTCCAGTCCTTGCCGTCGCCGTCAGTCATCCCGACGCGGTCGTATTCGTCCCACGTGAAGGACGTGCGGTTGCCGTTCTGGTCGACCAGCGCGAACGGGACAGGCGCGTCGCTGTCCCAAACGTATTGCGTCGTGCCCACCGGCTCCTCGACGCTCTGCAGGCGGTAGGACTTGTCGTTGAGCAGCGCGTAGGAGAACGTCGTGATGTTGCCGTTGCCGTCCTTGAAGGACCGCACCCGCTGGAGCGAGTCCCACACGTAGTACGTATGGACCTCGTCGACGTCAGGCCCAGGGCGCTGCACGACATGGGCAATGTTGCCGCCGTCGTCGAGCGTCAGCGTCGTGCGGTTTCCGGCGTCGTCAACGACGACGCGCAAGGTCTCGTCAGTCGTCGAATAGAGGAACGAAGTGGTCGCGTTGGAATCGGGCGGGGTGGTGATACTGTCGATCAGCCCGCACATGTATGTGAAGGTCGTTGTTTCATTTTCTGGCTTGTTGGTCCAACTGATCAGGTGGTGGGAGTTGTCGTAGGCCAGCTCGATCCAGCTTTGCCCATCGGGCAAGTCGATGCGTCGCAGGTCGCGGCGCGCGTCCTGGGTAAACGTTGTCCTGCGCCCGTCGGGATCGATGATTGCGCGGAGACGGTTGCTAGAATTGATGAACTGCGTCTTGCGACTGCCGAATCCGGCCGGTCCCTCGACCATGACAGTCGGGCCGTCGATCACTTGCCGGTAGACGGTCCATACCAGCCCCGCCGGACTCTGAATCTTGTTGAGATAGCGGCCGCCCTGGCCGGGCCGAGGCGGGGTTGGCGCGGGCGAGACGCCGGAGCTGTACAAACTGCTCCACCCGTAGCCCATTTCCGTAAGGCTGGGCTCGCGGCTGTTGTAAGTCAGGCGGAGAGGCGCATCGACCGCCGCGTTGGGCAGCTTCAGGGAGAGGATCAGCGTTCCAGCCGTCAGGTTTACCTGGCAGGAAGCGTCGGTCCGCCCCAGGTTGTTGCCGCTGATGCGGTCGAGCAGCACAAATCCGTGCGCGAGCCGCCCCGCGATCTCGGTGGCGCGGTCCATCGCGGTGTTGAACCCCGCATGGGAATAGACCCGTTTACCGGGACCTGCGTCGTCAACGTCGCAAACGTCAAGTTGTCCGCTGTGCCCTTCGCCAGCATCGATACTGACCGGAACGCCGACGTACGGAACGGTGTAGGTCGGTATCTGCGCGTTTCGCTGAAACCCTTTCTCCAAATCGGGTTCCGGGCAGGGAGCTGGGCTCCCGCTGCTTCCCGCCGAAGAGCTCGATGAACCGGATGAAGGTGTGTAGCCGCAACGATAATACAGGTAGCTTTCCGGATCCGGCGGTGGTGGACCACCGCTACCTCCGCTCGCAGTGCTACTACTGCTGCTGCTAGACGATGGTGATGGAGGGTTATACTCCCCGTAAAACAGCAGGAAGCCGTTAGGCCTGACCTCTACCCACTTTCCATTGTCGATCTGCTGAAACGCATTGCCCCCCAAAGTCCCCGGCTCCATGTATCCAGTGTCCGGGTCGGGGACGCCGTAGAACAGAAGTGCCCCGGAAGCGTCGGTAAACCAGACGGGTAGCCTTGGTTCTTCACTGCTGCTGCTGCTGCTATCGCTGCTGCTGCTCATGGCGTCTCGTCTCAGCAACGACGTTCGCCGCACATCAGCCGGTGCGTCCGGACCTACGCCCTGGCAAACTTGATCCCTACCGGCAGCCCCTCATGGTGGGCAACCGTGCCGCCCCTTCATTTAGTCCTTGATGTTGAACGATTATGCACCCCTTGGCTGAGCGTCTAACGCTCGAATCTAATTAAGCTCCGCGAACGTTGCAACAATGCGCCGAGAAAAACATCTTCGAATTCGAGCGGCAGCCCAACCGGCACCTCTTCACCCGCGGCGAAGCCCCAGCGCGCGCTCGACGGCGCGAATGACATCTTCGGCGGTGATCATCGTCATACATTCCGGAACTCGCAAATCTGGCCGCACTTGAATAGGACGTTCACAGACGTTTGTGTGATCTTTCGGATCGCCGTCGCCTACGAGTTGACACCGACTCTTCCAGCACCCGCCGGTCGAGCAACACGGTAGCGTTCCGATCGTGTGAAGGAACTGATGACCTGGGTACGCTTCCCAGTGGGGCGGCTCGCGGCCGCCAGCAATCACCACGCAGGGCCGCAGCCGCCCGGTCTTGGTCGGGACCGCAGCAGCGAGATGCATGGCGAATGTCACTGGACACACCACGCCCTCCGCATGGTACATCAATCGAACGAACTCTCTCAACGACGTCTTACCCACCAGGTTCAGTACGCGCTGAAGCGGCGGGTGCCAGTGGCCAGCCTCGCCGCACTGAACGAACCGCACCCGCTCCGCGAAGTGGTCGACCACCTGTTGATAACACTCTGGCGACCACCATTTCGCCGTGAAATCATATTTTCCACCCGCGATGATGATCCAGAATGGCTCTCGATAGCCGAACGTCTGCTCGACCTGGTTGACCCAGCTCCGTTCTTCGCCCGACAAGTGGATGTCGCCGTGAAACTCTGTGATTGGAATCTCGATACCCAGCTGGGATGCGAGGTAGTCGGCATAGCCTTGTAGGAAGTGGACGGGCCGCTGATTGCTTCGATTGACCAGCGGGTAATGCATTTCGATCCGCTCCCACGCCCCCTCGTGGTTGCCACTGCCACCTCGGGCGGTGAGATACGGATTATTGTCCCATAACTCCGACGCCGACGTTTCCACGGCCGTGGCGAATGCCCCCGGCTGCGCCCGGTGCAGGTCCCTGACGGCGGCGGTCAGCATGAGGATGTCGCCCGGGCTGAGATGGGTACGCAGGAGCAAGCGTCTGGCCTCCCGCGCGCCGGCAACGCGGTGAATAGGGCCACGAGCGGAGATGCGCGCGGGCATGTTGCGTGGGGGTGGCGTGTAGTTTGTAGGATGCGGGGGTTGAGGCGGGGAGATTCGGACCGCTGGCCCGGAGTTGTCGATCGGCTGCCGCTGAGAGCACTGCTGACATATCGCCGAATGTGGCCTACCGCCGTACAGGCCCAGTGCGCACGTAACGTGCGCCGCCCGATGAGAGGTCCCGGCATGCGCGCAGTTGACGCGGACGGCCGCAACGCTCGCGGCGTCGCCGCCGGCGCCGATCGGGGGACTTATTTCGCCGCTCGCGGGCTGCATGCGCCAATAGGCGGAAGCCTCCGCCGCGTCCATCACGGGCTTGCCGAGGCGGACGTTGACGGCGTTGTGGGCACCGACGGTCCAGTTGAACAGTGCGTCGCGGTTGGAGAAGTCGGGAGGGTTTGCCCGGACCCACTGCCGCCAGTGATTTCGGCAATCCCCGCAGCCGATACGTCGCTCGAAGTCCGCCAGCCAATTTGTACTCGCCGATTCCAACGCCGCAGCCAACCCCCAACTGTGGAGCTGTGCCCACAACCGCGGGCCGCGATCCCGCCATTCGAGTGCCCGATGCGCCTCGGACGCTGAAAGATGTGCCTGCCGCTCGACCATATCACCCCTTTGACCTCAAGATCCTTCGTCGACTTCGATGCCGGCCGCACCCTGCGCCGCGACCAGACTGGCGGCCTTGAGCATTCGTTCCGCGCCGGCCAAGAGGTCGCGCGTGGGCGTGGAAGCTGGCCGAAGCGCAAGTGAGCGGCGGGCGTTTTCGGCGGCGCCTTCGCAGTCACCGCGGCGGAGGAGGATCGCCGCCAAGTTGTGATACGCCGCCGCGTCGTCGGGCTCGCGACGGGTCAGCTCTTTGAGCGCGCGCTCGGCGACATCGCTCATCTCGCGACGAAAAGCCAGTTCGCACAGCTCGTGCAGCAGGTCGTTCGATGGCGAGGCGTTTACCGCGGATTCCAACTGCGTCGCGGCGCCGGCAGAGTCGCCTTCTGCGTCGCTCAATCGAGCACGGGCGATGACCGACACGTCATCCGGCACACCCGGCTCGGCCGACGCAACCGCCACGGCGCGTTGCAAACCAGCTACGTCGCCAGCGGCGCTGAGCGCGGCAAGAAGTCCTCGCCATGCCATGAAATTGCTCCGATCGTACTGCAGCACCGCTTCCCATGCCTTAGTGGCGTCTATCCAGCGGCCCAGCCTTTCGTAAACGACAGCCAGATTGTGCCACGACTTCACGCCGAGGATTCCCTGGTCGATGCTGCTGAACACCTGCGATCGTCCTCCCGCGCCGCCGCTCTCACCGCCACTGAGTTTCAACACCGCGCGAAACGATCGCTCCGATTGATCCAATCTACCCGCTGCCTGCTCAAGCACGCCCCGGCGGAACAGCAGTTCGGGATCGTCAGGAAACAACTCCAGGCCCCGCGCGCATGTCCCCAACGCCGCCGCTGGTCTTTCCAGGCCGCTATAACACTGGGTCAACATGGCATACAACTTTCGCACGTGCGATTCCGCCGGCGTCGCCAGTTGGAAACTTTGGCAGAGCGGGCCCAGCGCGTCCGCAAAACGGCCCATGTCGAGCAGCGTCATACCAAGGTTGAACAACGCGAAGGTGCTGTCGGGATTGTCCTTAATTTCCAGCTCGAGCAGTCGGAGGTCGCGGGCGTGTTTTCGGGCGCGCGATTCCTCGGACCTGCAGGAACCCGAATGGACCACGTAAATGTTCGTCCACTGGATCTCGCCGCCCAACGATCGGATCGCCGGCAACACCTGCTCATGAATCCTCCCCGAGAAACGGATCTCCGGCCGGTTGCGAATGACTTTTACGTGATCAACGGCGGTTTCAGTCGCGTAGACGCCCTGCCCTTGCGCGCCGCTGGGACAATGCACCTGAAGAATGAACCCCATAGTCTGAGGTGCGTGCGTGCGGCACGTCAGTTCGCGCAACCGACGGCCGTTGGCTTGGTCGATCGTGTCGTCGGAGTCCATCCAGAACAGCCAGTCACCGCTTGCCTGCGATAGGGACGCGTTGCGCGCGGCGGCGAAATCGTCGCACCAGGGGAAGTGGCTGACGCGGGCGCCGGCGGCGGCGGCGATCCGCGGGGTGTCATCCGTCGAGCCGGTATCTACCACGATCATTTCGTCCACCCAGGGCTTAATGCTCTCCAGTGCGGCGCCGATCGTTCGCGACGAGTCCCTCGCGATCATGCACATCGATAGCTTCGAAGGCGGCCCGGCGTCGCCCGGCTCTGGCGGATTCAACGGTTGTGCCCACTTCTCCAGAAACAGTTGCTCGTTTCTCGCCATCAGCGCTCGATAGTCCACCCCCACCGCCTTGAACGTCGCCGACCCAAAATGATGCACGAAGGCTTCGCGCACGATGACCGCCCGGAAACCAGCCGCCTGCGCTCGCAGGCAGTAGTCGTCGTCCTCGAAGTTTCCGACGCCAAAGCGTTCGTCGAGCAAACCGATCCGATCGATCACGTCCCGACGAATGAGCAGGCAAAAACCCACGAGCCGCTGTGCGTCGACGATTCGTCGCTCGTTCTCGCCGGCCCACTGCGCGGCGAATTTTTCGAGGCCGCGAAGGTCCTCGCCATAACTCGTGGCGACGCGTTGCGGTCCGCTTACGGAGTTTGCGCATGGGCCGGCCAAGCCGATGTCGCACGCCGAGCGCAATCCCCGCGCCAAGCGGCCGAGCCACCCGCGCGTCACGACGACGTCGTTGTTCAGCAGCAGGACCTGCTGGCCACGCGCCAGGCGCATGCCGAGATTTGCGGCAGCAGGAAACCCGAGGTTGCGGCCGTTCTCAATAACGTGGACCTCTGCGAGTCCACGAAGGTATTCGAGGGTGCCGTCCGTCGAGCCGTTATCGACAACGATCACCTCGTGCGCTTCGGGCGTGCAGCGCCGAATGCTCTCGATGCACGCCCGCGTCAGCGCCAGTTGCCCGAAAGTGACCAGCACGATGGACGTGAGGCCCACCGGCGATGCAGGCTCCTGCCACCGTGAACGAAACGTGGCGGCGTTATCCTTCGAGAGGGACGCGACGTCCGTGTTCTCGGCGGCAAATGTCACCGTCCCGACGTGATGCACGTATGCATCGGCGGCAATGAACAGTCGGTAGCCGTGCGCGGCCGCGCGCCGGCAGTAGTCGTAGTCTTCGTAGGTGCCGATCCCGAACCCCTCATCCAACATGCCAATCCGGTCGATCACCTCGCGCCGAATGAGCAAGCAGAAGCCGACCAGGACGTCCGTCTCCTGGGTTCGGCCCGCGTGGCAACGCGCGAAGCGCGCGGCAAACTCGTCCAAATCGTGCAGGCCGGTCGTGTCATACGTCGCCTTCACTCGTTGTGGGCCGTGCACCGCGTTGGAGCACGGGCCGACCAGACCAGTGTCTGGCATCGAGCGCATCGCGGCCAGCATCCGCTCGAGCCACCCCGGGGTAACGATTGTGTCGTTGTTGAGCAGCAACACGAAGTCGCCGGTGCTTTGCGCGATCCCCTGGTTCGCGGCGGCAGGGAAGCCGCGGTTTGACTCGTTCTCCTGCAGGATGACATCGCCGCCGCACTCGCGCACGTATTGGCGCGTGAAATCGCCGGATCCGTTGTCGACGACGATCAGCTGATACGGCAAGGTGGCCGTACAGGCGCGAATGCTTCCGATGCAGCGGCGGGTGTGTTGCAATTGGTTGCGCGTGACGATGACGATTGACGTGAGCCCTCTCCCTGCTGCGGCGGGCGCTGTTGCCATGCCGGCATGTGCCGGCCGCGAGGCGACGGCGCCGCCGGCGCCTTTCAGGTGGTTCGCGACGTGGTCCAGCAGCACGGCCATGCGCAGGCGGTACGTGTGCTCGGCCAGCACTGCCTCGTGCCCCGCGTCCGCGATGCGCCTGCGGTCTTGCTCGTGGGCGAGATAATGCCTCGCCTTCTCCAGAAGATCGTCAAAGTCGCGGAACGTGACCAAGTGCTCGCCGTCGCGAAACAGGCGGTCCAAGCCGTTGAGACGCACGTCATTGGTAAGCAGGAGCGATCCGCAAGCGAGCGCTTCGAACACCCGCATGTTGACGTCGTCGCGCACGCTGAGGTTAAGGACAATCCGGGACGCCGAGTATGTCCGCGCCATCTCGTTGAAGAAACGCTGGCCGATGATGTTTCGCGCGAAGTTTTGCTGCACGATCTCGGCGAGTTGCCGGCGTTCGGGAGTGAGCATGTGCCCGATGAAGCACACGTCGAACAGGAGCGGTAGGTCGTGCCGCCGGTGAACGCCGGGGTCGCACGCCAGGGGAAGCCAGCCGACGCAATCGATCCCGTGTCGCCGCAGAAGCTCAACGCCGTTCCGCTGCGCGGCGAAGATGCAGTCGATGGATGCCGCGCGGCTCAGCAGCCGGCGGGGGTCGATATGGGTGTCGATCGCCCAGAGCGCCGACGGCCGAAGCCTCGCGGGAAACTCGTAGTGCAGGCCATCGTCGATGTAGAGGAACAAGTCAAAGTCGCGGGCGGAAGCATGCGCCAGAGCTGCGGGTGTGAGGTGAACGACATCGCACAAGTCGCGCAGCGCGGCCAAGCAATACACGCCGGTCGTATCCGGGCGCACCACGTTGTCGAAGACGGCCGCCACGCGCATACAGCCCCTCCTTACACGACGCTGTTTCGCTCCTTCTCGTTTGCGCCGGATTTGTACCAAGCGCCAAGGCCCGCGCATTGTACAACGCCCGCCTTTCGACCGGGCAACTCCTGAAGGAGACGCAAAGCAGAATGGGAGTGCTCCGCCGTATTGTGAAACAGCACGCAGCCGCCGGGCCGCAGCTTCGGCTCCCACCGCTCGAACTCTTCGCGCAGTCTGCGGTAATCGGTCGTGTCCTGTAGATCTAGCACATCCACGGCGGCGCCGATCGTGTCAGAGGCCTCTTCGGGCGATACGCAAGCGAGTGCCACGTTTGACTGAGCCGGCAACGACCAGGCGGTCTCCCGGCCGTTTGTAGTCCCAAAGATACCGACGACGCTCGCGCTCCGGGCAGCGGCCGCCAACGGCAGAACGCCGCGGGCGTCGGATAGTTGGGGAACTATGATCGTGTGGATGGATTCCACGGGTTCCAACAAGTCCTGGAAGGTGTTCTCCAATCCCTGCCAGCACGGGAGAATGAGCTCGGGCGCGAGTTGCACGTCGCGAAGCTGAGCATAACGCGATCGCGGGCACGGCTCGTCGGCGTAATGGTCCGCCGCAGTTTGAAACAAGCACGCCGCCCGAACGGCCGGATTCTCGCCGATCCATCGTTCGCACACGAAACGGTTGGAGGGCTCCAGACCCGGCAACGCGCGCAGGCGACGGATGTCGGGCAGGGTTCGCACATAGTCGCTGCGGGCCCACCAGAAATTCCCGAGGAACGAGCGGCACCATCCCCACTCTCCCCAATTGATGCCGCATACGTCGTGGCCGGCCAACTGTGCGATGCAGTCACGGTGCCGCAGGATCAGAAAATGCTCCATCGCGTGACGCCATTCCCGCGTCCCGCGCCCATCGCGCGTAACCCCTTTGGTGTGCAGGTAATAAACCAGGCAGTCGTTGCCGCCGCAAAAGTCTTGCAACAACCCCAGGGTCGGCCGTTCGGCCTGCCCGATGTCGCGTCCGAAGTTCACGATGTCGAGCTTGGGGTCAGCCAGATCGAAACGATCAGGGCCGGCGGTCCCGACAACCAAACGGCAGGTACGATCCCACAAGCCCGATGCGCGAAGCTTGAGGAGCTGCTCCTGAACGACCTGCCGCCAGGGGCCGACCATTGCGACGTGCATGAAGCCGACGATCGGGAGGTCCAGTACACTGGCGCTGGCGCGGGCATCGCTGCGGCCGCCGTCCGGTGGCGCGGGGCGAGCATACAACTCGCGTGGATAGCGGCAGTGGTAATGGTTTACGCCCGATTGCTTGAGACATGCGGCACGCACGCCGGCGCCTGACCCGATCCATCGCTCGCAATTATGGCGGAGCGTATGGTCCAGCACGTCGATCAACGGAACCTGTGAGAGCGGTACCAACGACCGGATGTAATCGGTGCGGGCCCACCAGAAATTTCCGGAAAAGTGAGGCCAGGGCTTCCCAAGCCAGTTCACGCCGCACACGTCGTGCGACTGCAGCGTCGCCTCGCACACCCCATGGCATTCAACGACGAAATACTCCATATAACGCCGCCAATCCGTGGTGTACAGCGAGTCGGCAAACACCCCTTTTGTGTGGAGGTAATACACCAGGCCGTCGAGGCCGCCTTCGCCGCGGCAGGCGTCGTGCAGCGCCGAGAGGGTGGGAAATTCGAACTCGCGGACGTTGGGGGAGCGATACACCACTTCCGTCTTGTCGTCGCCCGGAACATAACGATCGCTCTCCGCCCCAACGATCCCCACAAAGAACCGCGTCGTGCGACCGTAAAGACCCGACGATCGCAGCAACTCGAACTGTTCGTCCACGATCTGGCGCCACCGGCCATGCGTCGCGATATGCATGAAGCCGTACACTTGCGGGCGCCCGGCGTCGTCGGCTTGGTGAGCGGTGGTATCCATGGCCACGGCGGCACGCTGCAGCGCCTTCGTCGCCGAAGTGCGCGCTCTCGGTTCACCTACGCGAGCGATTTTAACTGGGCGGCAACACCACTTCCGCAACGGTGGGCGGGTAAGCGGCAGCCCGCTCAGTGGGAATGGCGAACGTCACTCTCACCGATTCGACCGACAACTCTTCCAGTGCCTCGTCCCCGCTGGCGGCGGCGTCGTCACGATGGTCTCGCGAACCGGCGAATTCGACTACGACCTGCTGGCATTGGCGGTACTGGAGTGGCGCGGCGCTGATGGCGGACTGCACCGGTGCTTCGACCAGGTCGGCCAGTAGTTTTCTCAAGATTCGTCCGCCTTCGCGACCCTGCGCATGCTCGTTCAGCGCGAACCCCTTCTTAGCGATCGCTGTCATCAGCGCGTCGGGGATCAGCAGCTTCTTCTGACGTTTCGCATTCCAATCCGCTGCCAAATCGCTTGCCAGCCGTTTCGCGATTCCAGTCATCGCTTCCTGGTCGAGGGAGCGGAAGACGATGACGCGTTTGACGCGGGCCAGGAACTCTGCGCTGAACACCGGGCGATTGGATTTCGTATGCCTGATGCGCGACAGGGTGTCTTTCATCATCGACTTGATTTCATCGATGCTCTTGCCGCTTCGGCACATGTCCGCGATCTGCCGCTGTCCCACGTTGGTGGTTAGGATGAATATCGCCCGATTCGCGTACGCCTTGTTACCCTTCTGATCGCTGATCCACCCTTCGTCAAACAGGTTGAGAAACGGCTGCATCACGTCAGGGTGAGCTTTGTCGGCTTCGTCCAGCAGGAACACGCCGTACGGGTCGGCATTCAGCTCATTGACCAGCCGGCCGCCGTTGTCGTGGCCTACGTATCCGGGCGGCACACCGATGATTCCGGAGACGCTATGTGGTTCGGAGAAGTTGCCCAGGGTGAACGTCTTAAGCCGCTTGGATGAGGAATATAGCTTGGCAAGCGCTTTTGCCATTTCCGTTTTACCGGTGCCGGTCTGACCGATGAACATCATCACCGATGCGGGCTTTCCCGGGTCGACCATACCCGCCTTGATCAATCCCAACTCCACCGCGACTTCGCGAACAGCATGCTTCTGACCAACGATGACCTCGCCGAGTCGCGCGGCATAATCGACCCCCTCCCCAACACCGGCCAGCGTGGACGAGGGAATGCCAGTCAACTCGGCGACCTTCGTCACGACGTCCGCTTCGGTAATGCGATCGCGGATTACACCGACCTGCACGCGATCGTAATCGAAGTCTTCGCAGATGGAGCGCAGAACCTTCACCGCCTTGTGCGGAAGACGCTCGTGCAGAATGTAGCTGTCGCATAGCAAAACAGCGCGGCGGATCGCTTGATCGTCGATCGCGAGTCCGTGACGCGATTGCAAACCGGCGGCAAAGTGCCGAACGAGCGACACTGCTGCGTTGGGTTGCGGTTCGGCGAGATGTACGACGGAGAACAATTCTTGAAGGTCAGTGTTGGGGGAGACGTGGTGCTCGAAATCCTGGGGGCTGATTAAGCCCAGCACGCGGCACCGCGCCATACCCAGTGCAGACTGAAGCATGGAGCGACGCTCCCACGAGGCGCACGAACGCAAGAGAGCGCCAAATCCGTCGAGGCAGAGCACGGCAGCTTCGGGTAAATCGCCGAACGGTTCGGGATCGAGAAACGACCACAATCGCTCGGACGGAACCCGTCGGCAGTCGACCAACAGGAAACGCTTGCTTGCCAGGAATTCTGGACGTCGCACAACGCTGCGACGCGCCAGTTCGAGTAGCACGGACCGCTCGCCCACGCCGCGCTCGCACACGATGATCACGTGCGGCGGTGCTGTGCGATGAAACGCCCGGAAGATCATGTCGAAGAAGAATTCGTAGCTGACCTCGCCAAAAAACGGAGAGGTTTCATCGGACGGATTCGCGATGGCAAGCTGAGTCAGGTCGTCCATCCGAATGATCCCAGCGTGCTTGTGCACAGGTTCAGTTGCAACGCACCCGGTCGTCTCTGAAGTGTCGTCGCTTCCCATCACACGGACGCACTCGGCCAGAAGCACATCTACATCAAGCGGAGCAAGTGCGATTCGATCCGACGGCTCGCACCGACCCAAAAGAACCCTCAGCAGACAGATCCACCCACGCAGCTTTGGATTACCCAGTCCAATCTCTTCGTACTCTGCCAGAGCCCGCACCGCAGCATCTGACAGTTGGCTGTGCTTTCGTTCTCTTTCAGCTTGCGGACTGCATGCGATGAAGTGGGAAAGAATGTGTTCGGGGGGTATCCCTGACGGCGTCGCCGCCCTCGCCAGACGTTCAGCAGCCATTCCTCCACGAGCTAATATTGCAACTACAAGAGCACCTGGGGTAACCACCCCTACCAACCCGGCCTGCGCGAGGTGCAGCAGTAATCCACGAACGTGCTCGTCCGCGTTGTGTGTCCCCGCAACCTCCCCTGCGGCGCGCTGCGATCGACTATTGGATGCCAAATCGCGAGGCAATGTGTTCATGTTCTAGCCAGATGAACGCCCTGCGCCATTGCTGCGCGCTGCACAATGCTTAACGTCGCTACGGTGAGGCCTACGCCCGCTCAGCTTATCTTGCTCTTAGCTTGTTCACAAAGGGGTTGCGACGAAATATCGGTCGCCGCGAGAAGTCCCCGCGTCCGATGGAAGCGGGCAAAGCCAACAGGGGCTACGCGGAACGATGAACCCAATGCAACGACGCCTTTCAGTTCATCCATCGACAGCACAATGTCCACAACACCGAGCGAGTACCTCCGTTCCTTCGCCGCTGCGGTATCGTCGCCCCGAACCATCAGCCGCCGCTTGGGGAAGCGCTCGAAGATGAGAAGATGCGAACGTCAACTTCTCGTACTACCAGCCGACGGCAAACGCACCTTCCGGCTGTTCGGTTCGGAAACGCGAGCCCGCGTGAATCCCAGATACCGACGGATCCCCGGGGTTTTCCCGAAATATACCACACCCTGAGCGGTCGAACACACCTGCAGGTGATCCTGCAGCCCCGGGGACAAGTCGCCAATTGAACGAGCACCCACCATCCGTCTTCGGACACTGTGTTGTCCGAGGTCCGCATTTAGCAGCGAGACGGTTGTAAGACGATTCGCGGACGCGCTTCCAAAGAGCTTGCGAAGTGCAACGGGATCGGCCTGTCGTGCATGGTCATCGAGATACCGCGGCAGCCAGCGCTCGGTGCAATTGAAGAACACGTGCCTGCCTCGTCTGCGCCAGATCGCATATCGGTCAACGTTTTCGCTTCGCGAGGGCCGCCTTTTGGTTTGCAATCGCACGAGTGCGCGGAGTCTTGATGATCACGTTCGAACGCTTGCGGCGCCTTGGAGACGACCCTCGCCCCTCGCCCGGGTGGTAGAGCGCGAGCAGCCGCTCGAACGCCTGCACCACTTCAGTGCCGAGCTTGGCGGTTATTTTTCGGCGGTGTTTTGGCTCAATCGTGAGCCGGCCGACGACCAAGTCGACGTTGCGTTCCTTGTTAAAGTATGCAATGGAACCTTCGGGCGCCTCGCCGGGATCCTCGCCGACGAGCGTCGACGCGAGCGCCTGGACAGCGACGTTGGCCAGCGCCTTGGGCAGATCGAACCGCGTGATGGGCGGCTCGAATCCCCATGTCGAGAAGATCGCGATTCGGTTCCCTCGCAATGTCGGATTTTGGACGTCCTTGTCGCGATCGCTCCATAAGTAAAGGTTTAGCATGCGCCTATCGCCGAGGGGTAGATCGGTCACGCAGAGCAGCAGGTCGACGCCCAGCGACGTGACGACATTCCGCATTTTTTCGGCGATCATCTCCGCCGACAGATAGGCGTGGCGTGCTGTGTCGGGCAGGTCCTTGTCGGATCGGGGCTTCCATGTGCCAAGGGGGGCGGTGAGGTTGCGGGCCTCGAAGGAAAAAACGTCTTGGGCCGCAGTCATCTGCGCGAGGTAGCGTTCGAGGTCGGGCAGCGTGTCGGCAACGTCCCAGACCGCCACCCTGCGCCGTCCTCGCCAGGCGCGGTCGGCGCCGCGCGGAGTGACGATCGCCGCATCCCACGGCGTCGGACCCGATCCCGAAGCGAACGGCGCGCCGGCGGGTGTGACCCTGTCGTCTTCGACGTCGAAGAGGTCAGACCCGTCTCCGTCGCCCGGCAACGGCGTGCGCAAACGGGCGTTCGGGTTGAGCGCGAACAGGACGGGTACCGCCCAATCCACGCCGGAGTCAATCAAGTAGTTCAGCGCGATCCGCGACTCGCGCATGGCGTCGCCTAGCGACAGTCCTTGCACCAGGCACCAGTAGAAGTGCTTGGCAAACATGGTGGCCGAAGCGTCGAGGACTGAATACTGGTTCGCCACGACGGCCGGCACGCCGTCGGCGACGAGTCCGGGGGCAACCCCCTTGTTGTACTCGGCGCGTCCGCCGCGGGCGCTAACGCACGCGTTGAGGAACAGCAGACGGATCCCCCGCCCCCGCAAGACGGCGCGCACCTCGTCGGTGCTCATCTCGCTCGTCCCGCCATTCTCGTCCTCAAAGATAAGGTATCCCGTCTGCGCGTTCTCGTCGAACCGTCCGTGGCCGATGAAGTGGACAACGTCGTAGCATCCCGTGTCTGCTCGCACTTTGGCGTGCAGCTTCGTCGGCGTGGCGCGGGCGAGCGGCTCAACCTCCGCGAGGCCGCGGTCGACCAGTCGGCGGAAGGAACGGGTGATTGCCTCCTTCTCCTCATCCTCGGACAGCTGCTGCTGGTTGTTTGGCACGGCGGAGACAACCAGGATGCGCAGCGGACGAGACGATGGCTTGATCCGATCGGCGGGGACGGGGGTCAAAACGTTGCGGACGAACCGCACGTCGCTCAGCGACAGGTATGATTTGCAACTCTCGTCGAAGGCCAGCTCCCAAGGCAGGTCGGCCACCCAGTCAATGATCGATGTAAAAACGACGTTGAGCCGCCGTCTAACGTGGAGGAATCGGGCTTGGTCGTAGAGGCGGAGGACGTCTTTCTGGAACAGTACATCGAACAGCGCCCTGCGCCCCCTACGGAGCATGTCCTCGGTGAGGGGCGTTCCGTAATCCGCGAGGGCTTCCAGCTGCTTCTGAAACGCGATCACCTGCTGCCAACGTCGCCCCGCCGCTTTGTCCGGCAGGGACGGATCGTCTTCAGGGACTTTCCGCTGCTTCCGTTTTGCTTCTAATTTCTGCTCTACGTCCGGCTCATCGCCTTGCCCGCTGAGACGGAAGGGTGCAAGGACGCGGGCACTGCCGTACGTTGCCAGGAGTTGTGCGGTACGCTTTCTCCCCTTGCCGACGAATTCGGGCAGCGGGAGGACAACGAGTTGGAGCGAATCTTCGTCATTCCACCCTAATCCGGAGCGCTCGCCGTCCGACCCATCGGGACCTCTGCCGGGACGATCGCTTGGCCCGCCTCCGCAGCTCGCCGCCGCCCCCGTCGCTCCGGCGCGTTCGCCGCCGCCGATACCGCTGCCCGCGCCGGGCCTAGCCAGTGCATATCGCGGGCGCGCCGCGGCTGCTGCAACTCCTCGCCGCGTCGCACGAGACTCGTCGACCGGCAATAGGCCCAATGCCTCGCCTGCCAGCGCGCGCAAGATCACGTCGCGCGTCTCGCGCTGCGCGAAGTAGTTCAGGTGGTGCACGGCATCGCCCGACGACGCCTGGACGTTCCAACCCGGCCCAAAGCACGCAACGTGCTCCAGCGGCACGGCATGTTCCCCCCGCGGGTCGAGCCGCCAGCTGCCGACCGTCGGCACGACGAGGTCGTTGGGAACCTGGAAAAACCGGTCCACGCCCATGTCCGCCAGCCGGGCGATCATCCCTGCGTTGCGCGGCGCGTAGTCTGCGGTGATCGCGTACCACCCCTCGGCCGCGGCGTCGGCGGCCGGGACGCCGGCCAAGGTGGAGACGACCGTCCCGTTGCCGTCCATGGACGCGAGTCCGGGCAGATCGCCCGTCGCGTGCTGCGCCACCCACGATAGCGCGTTAGCGACCCACGCGCCCGCCGTCGTAAACGGGTTGGCGGGAAACATCTCCAGCAGGTTGGCGAACCAGCCGATCGTCTCCTCCCACCGCTGTGGGGTCGCCAACGGCGTCCCCAGGTTCGGCGCGGCGACGGGGACCGCTCGGCGGACGTCGATCCGCCCGCGGGAATTGGCGACGAGCGTGCGCAACACCAGTCCGCCGCGCGAGTGGGACACTACATCAAACGTGCGCCGTCCCGGGCCGAGCGCGGCGAGCATTTCTTGGACGTTGTCTTGCGGGGCCTTGCTGAACGTAAAGTGATCGAACCCGTAAATTTCCTCGCCGTAGCGGGCGCGCAGCTCACCCATGGCGTCGCTGGTTAACAGGTCACGAAACGCCGACCAGGTGTTGGAGAACGTTCCGTGGATCAACAGTAGTGCCGGCCCGGAGCCAGCAACGACGGCACCTGGAACGTCGTGCTCGAGCCGACCTGCGGCGATGCCGGCGTCAGTGATGCGAAGCCAGCCTTCCGTCCGCCCGTCGCGCTTCCAGAGCTGCTCCTCCAGTTCGCGGGCCAGTACCCTCAGGACAGGGCGGGCAATCAAGTCGATCAGTTTCACGACGACGACGCGGATCACCTTGCTCAGGATTCCTCGGCGCGCAGGGCCTGTCGTGCCGGCGGCGCCGTCACGAATCGGGATTGTGAAGCTGACGCGTCCTCCGGCGCCGCCACCCCGGCGGCGCGTTCGGGTTGCGCGGCGAATCACGGGGCCGGCTGGCTCTCCGAAGTGGAACGCCACCGCCTGTGATGAATAGCGGACGACTGCGACGCGTGGCGCATCGTCGGCTGCGTCCACCTCAACGGTCAGGGGGGGCGGGACTGCCACACCAGACGCGCCCAGGCCCCGGCGGGCGGGGCGAACCTCGGCCTCGAAGTAGTCCGTCGGCTCGAACTTCGTCGGGTCGCGCAGCGGCTCGGGCAATTCAGGCGCGACGGCCGCCGCGCGTACGGCACGCGGTATTCCCGCCGCCGCACCCAGTGTCGACGCGCCGCGGATCGACCAGCCCCCTGCCGACGAGGTAACGTCGAGATGGACCGCCATGGGATTACCTTTTAACGCTGCGCCGAGGCGCGCGAATCGGTCAACTTGCTTCCGTTTGGCCCTCTCCCTCCTGAGGGTTAGGCGAGGGCTTTCCACGACCTCTGCACCGCAGACCCGTACAGGTTCGGCTGCTGCGTGTAGGTGTGGGTGGGGAGGAATTTCCGGATCGCCTTGTGCCAGTCCGTGTAGGTCGCCCGCTTCGGAAGAGTCTGAAGCGCCTTAAGCGCGTAATACGTAAACGCGCCATTGGGCCTCCCGTCGAACCAGGCGTCGGCGCTGGTCTGAACATCCTGACACCCCGAGATGAGCAGCGCGCGGTGTGGCCGCGACCGCGTCGCCCGGGCCTGCGATAGCCTGACCGCGGCCCGTAGCTTTTCCCCCTTCAGGAAGGCCGCTGGAGGGAGCAGCCGCGACTTCACAGGTTGTTTCGGCGTGTCGCGGGGTGGCGCGAACCGGGCAACCGTGCCCGAGTGACAGGAGTCGGAAAGGAAGACCAGCTTAGTGCCCAGCTTCTGCCGGTCAAAGATGTCGTACAGCTCGTCGTCGGTCAGATAGGTGTTGTTGCCGATGTCGCAGGGACAAAGCACCTCATCCATGCCGTCGACCTCGTCGCCGCTCTCGTCGGGCACGAATGACCCGTGCCCCGAATACTGCAACACACATGTGTCCCCATCGGCGGCATCCGCGACGAGCTTCGTGATCGCACCGACCATCGCGGCTTTTGTCGCCTTCTTGTCGAGCAGCGTGGTCACCGTGAAGCCCCGACTACTCAGAGCGGCCGCCCAGTCCTTCACATCGTTGACACACCCGGAAAGGTCATTGTCGACGCCCGGGTAGTTGTTAATGCCGATGCACAACGCGCGTTTAGCCATATCATGACTCCGGTTAGATCGCCGTTCATTCCACAAGCTGAACGATGTTCGCGTGTCGGCGGTGGAATCGCCATTCACCTAAATAGGTGAACCCCGGAATGGCAGCGATAGAAATGGAAACCGTCATTCCCAGTTCTGGCGGGCTGGCATTCGACACACCCACTCCTACTCCTCGCCAACTCCTCCGCCGCCGCCTGCGTCATCGGCTGGGATCTGGCTTTCAACCTCGTCGTGATTCTGTTTGGCGGCGACGGCGATGGCAGCGGCGAGGTCGAGCAGCAGCACTAGATCGCTAACCGCGTTTTTCATCGCCTCGAGTTTAGCCAGCGCATCGGAAAGCGCTTGCCCGGCATCCGGCGGCGGAGGATTGACAACGATTATGGTGCGCAGGTGCCCGAGTGTCAGTTCCTGCATCAAAAGCTCGTCCTCAAGGCGCGCAATCTGCTCCTCCGCGAGGCCCTGCTCGTCGAAGTCCAAGTCGTTCAGCGTTCCGGAGAGGACGTCGGCGGCCTGACGAAGAACGGAAATCGAGCTTTCGAGACGTCCGATCGCGTCTGCCACGGCGGGATCGACGCTCACCACGTTACCGAGCTCGCGGGCCGCCGCTCCGCCCGCGGCTGCGTTGGCGGCTGCGAATGACCGCCCGCGCGGTTTCGCCGCCGGAGGAGTTTGCGCGCGGCGTGAACGGCGCGCGAGCGCGCGTGTAAGCCGGCGCAAATCGGCGCGGAGCGACGCAGTTGTATCGGCCTCGAGCCTGGCTTTATTATTCTTCGTCTTCTTTTTTGCCGGGCGGCCGCCCTGTTTAATTGGTTTTTTCTTCGCCATGGGTGTTGCTCCGGGCGCGAGCGGGTATCTGTCCCGCGCGCGCTTTTTTCGGTGTTTCCGGGTTACTGTTCCTCGGTTTCGGGCGGCGGTTCCGCCGGCCGACTTGTCGGCTGCGTGGCGGGCTTCGTTTCATCCTGCGCTTCGAGAACCTTCAATTGTTCGCGAACGCCCTTGCCGAATGCAATAAGTCGTTTCAACTGTTCCTCGGCCGTTGGATCGCGCGTGAGTTCGAGCAGCTCGCCCTCGATCTCTTCAAGCGGGACGAGCTTGCGTTTCAAAGCCGCAAACGACGCCGCGCGGCCTGCGTCAGCCTCCGCTTCATCCCGCATTTGCTTGGCCATTTCGGCATCGAACTTGGCATCGGTAGCGACCAAGAACTTTTGCAGCTTGCTGACGGACACGCGACGCGACTCATCGAGCAGATCGTCGGCGAACTCGTTAACCGCCAGTCGCCGCGCCGTCCTTTGCTCGCGGAAGACGCGGCGGCGGGCGTGATCCTTGAGCACGCGGTTGAGGTTGTCGTAGTAGACCTCCTGCGCCTGCACCTCCGCTTCGAGGCCCTGCGAGTACGGCTTGATGTTATCGACTAGCAGGAGCGCGGTGGGACGTGCGGCGCTGCGTGGGTCGGCACAGCCGCCGGCCAACCCCGCCAGCGCAACGCCAAGCAGGACTGTCACCGTAAAATCGATTCTGTTGTCGCCGAGATGAATGCCCGTCGTGTTCATTTTAATCCTCGCTGAGGTTGTCGCCACACCCGGCGTTTCCTAATCGACGCGGCCTGCGATCACGCCCACGCCGATCGTTTCCAGCGCATGGAGCCAGTTGGCGACCTGCTCCTGGGTAATGCCGCCCTCGGCGAAGTCGACCAGCCCGTCAAGTCCGAGGTTGGCGAGCCGGCGGTATGCATCGGTGCTGATCCGCGCGAGCTCAATGGACTCGCGGTGGCGGACGACGTTGATGCGGTTGGCCGTGACGTGGTCCCAGCGGTTAAGGGATCCGGTCAGGCTCGTGTAAGTCACGAGGATGTCCAGCGCGCCGGTCGTCGGAGTGCGAAGTTCGCCGAGCTTATTCTCATAGTTTTCCTGCTCCCTCGGTTGGGTCGCCGGTGGTGGCGTCAAAGCGTGATAAGCACGGCGCTGCGATTCGAAAGACGCGAGTACCTTCGTGTCGGGCTTCAACGCGAGCTTTGCGTTTCCGATCTGTTTCTCCACGCGGTCTGCGGCCTGGATCATCGCGGTCAGAACTTGCACGTGAAGGTTGTATAGGCGAAGCAGTTCCGCGGCCGAGCGCAACTTGGCCTCGCGGAGTTCGGCGTCGGTCCGGCGGCCTTCCTGGATCAGCGAGAGCCGTATCTCGTGAATCTGCGAGTCCTTGCGGTCCAGCAACGCGCGCAGGTCACCGACCGTTTCCACGTCCTTGTTCATGTGCACTTTGACTGCCTCGTGGATGGACGCTGGCAGCTTTGCGTCGGCGGGCTTGGCGAGCCCGGTCGACGCGTCGGTAAGGGCCTCGCTCAATCCTTGGTCCTTCGATTTGCGCAGCAGATCAAGGACGATGGCGGCGGCGCGGTTGTTTGAGAAACGCTCCAGCGCTTTCGGGACCTTTTCCTCCGCCCCGGCCAGCAATTCCGCCGCTTTGGCGAGATAGAGTGATGCCCGCGCGTCGTTGGCGGGTGCAACCAGCAGGTCATCCAGCGCCGTGCGGACTCCGTCCAGCAGACCGGGCGCCGGCAGCAGTTCAGCATCGGCGCCGCCGCCGTTGGCGGCGGCCTCCGCGGCCCCCTTCTGAATGTCCGCGATCAACTTCGTTTGGTCGAGAATGGCTTGCTTCAACGCCCCGAGCTCGCCCTTCTTGCTCGTGGCGATACCCGCGGCGTCGGCCTTGATCATTTTCCACGTCTTGACGTGCACCGTTGCCGCGCCCGTCTCGCGCAGCGACTCCGCGCTCGCCGTGAGCGCGTCGACTTCCAGCCCCTCGGCCTTGGTGAGGTTGTCCTGCATCGTCGACCAGACGCCGGAGTTGGCGTCATGCACCTCCGTCCAACGCGTGCGAAGTGCCTTCATTCGGGTCTCAAAATCTGGGTCGTGCAGGTAGATTTTGCCGCACCCGCAGCACGTCAAGGCCAGCAGCACTCCGGTGAAACATCTCATGTGAACACTCCTGTTTCGCCGCACGCGTTGGCCGACCCGCGTGCGATGCCGAACAAAAGACCGTTGCGCGTCTCTTAATCGCCGCTCACCCGCTCACCCCAATGTGATGGGTCAGGCGTTCGCGACGCTGAGGACCATATGGCTGTGCCGACTGCAGCCCGCGCTCCACAAGCCGCCGCATGTTCCTCGCCTGACGCGAAAGGTATGTCAATATCCCCTAAACAGGTGAGTCCGCCTGGACACTCCCCGGCGTACGCGCCACCGCCGCTGTTCGCCCAACCGATCATTTTCCATCGAATCGCCTCCTGTTCAGAGTTATGCTGATGGTGGTTTTTGTGAGGGCATCGCTTTGCCGATGCCGATTAAGCTCGCACTAGCCCCGACGCTGCGAGCGCGGGAAAGACAACACTGCCGTGAACGCGGCCGGGACATGCGCTTGCTTCTCGCCGAATTCAATCGTATCTGATGGATGGGGCGGACGGTTCCCCGTTGCAGGTTCCCCCCCTCCTGCGACAACGTCCGCCCTTTTTTCTGCGCGCCGTTCGTCTCGCCCCACGGCGTACGCCACGTAGCAGGCCGCCGACGAGTGCAGCTCGCCCTCGGCCAGGCGTACACGGCAGACCGGCTTGCGCAATGGGAAGGCTTCTCGCATTTCTGCGAGAACGCACTTCAACGGTCGCCTTGACGCTCGTGCGCGCGTTCGGATTCGAATCAGGCGATCCGGCGGCCGAGGTGCGTTCGGCATACGTGGACGCGACGGCGCCCAATGATGACGTCGAACGGTGGTGCGGCCGGTGGACGGCAGGTTGGCAACGACGGTTCGCCCCGCGAGGGTCACAACGAACGCTCATCGGCGAACGATCGCCAGGCTCACCTAAATAGGGGATTGATTTTGTGCTTCTTCTGCACGATCCTCCGGATGTTCGCACGCAAGAGGATCGCTGGATACGTCCATGAGCGTTATAGGGCCACCAGAGTGCGCGCGGCCCATGCCCGCGGCCGGAGGAGTGAAATATCGACGATGATATATGTTGACCGAAGCACAGTCCGGGAGCCTTCGAACCTAAAGCGACTCCGGAAAGCGGGTTTTGTCCACGCAAAGAAGTTCTTCGTAGACACGGCCGTGCAGAAGCGTCGTCAGATTCGCTACTTCAATCCCTTCTGGCAAAAGGCATACGGAGTGCCGATCCCCGCACTCTCACGATTGTTCTCTGGAAAGTGTGCGTTCTGCGAGACGTTTGTTAACCTTGAAGCCCCTGGCATCCTAGATCACCTGAGACCGAAATGGGCGACGCGTGGCCTTGGCCGCGAGTACTCACCCGATCACTACTGGTGGTTGGCCTTCGAGTGGTCAAACCTTTACCTCACCTGCGCGAACTGTAACAAACAGCGCGGTCCACGCTTCCCGGTTAAGGGGGACCGCATTAAAGGTCCCGGTGAAGACCTCGGAAACGAGGAGCCTTTGTTGTTAGATCCCTGCGCGGACCGTCCCGACGAGCACCTGCGCTTTGACACTTCTGGGCGCGTCAGCCCGCTCAGCGGCCGTGGTGACGTCACGATTAACCTGGTCGCACTCAATCGATTGGATCTCGTGTCCCGACGACGAAGACTGATTAGAGAACTGTCGACGGTCTGGAAGGAAGGCCGAAGGCATGCGCCCAAGCTCCCTGCGGCCATCATGGCGCGGCTTAACAGGTTTACCGCCCGCGACGCCGAGTTCAGCGCGTGTGCGACTCATATTCTGCGGGGATATTTGCGCAAGGCCGGGCTCGACGGCCTCGAAGGCCTGGACATTACTCCCGTATCGAAGCACGCGAAAAAACGCGTGGTCCAGTCGAGCAGCGTCCAGTCCACGCCACGGTTCATCGATGAGGTCCGAATCCGCAACTTTCGTGGGATTGCCAATCTGACAATTTGCGCCCCCAGCTCGGACCAAAGCAACATGGATTGGCTGATGCTCATCGGTGAAAACGCGGCGGGCAAGAGCAGCGTCTTGCAAGCCATCGCGCTGAACCTGATGAGCGACGTCGACCGCGATCGGCTGGGGCTGTTGCCGCTCCCGTTCATCCGACGAGGCACCCGCCGAGCCCAGGTCGAAGTCCACTTCCGCAACGATGAGCCGCCACGGCTGCTGACGATCACGAGCCGGACCGGGTTCAAGGCGTCCGACTCCAAAGCGGGCGCTCCGCTCATGGCGTACGGGGCGACACGACTTCCGCCCCGGCAAGGAACACTGACCCGCGCGAGGCCGCTCGATAATCTCTTTAACCCGTTCGCCCCACTGACCGACGCGGTAGCGTGGCTGGTCGGACTGGCCAAACAGAAGGGTCGGCGCGCCGACTTCGACTACGCCGCCCGCGCCCTCGCGGCGCTGTTACCGGGCAAACCAAAGAAGTGGTGTTTTCGCGCCGTTCGGAACGACATCGTCGTTGACCCCGAAGGCCCGCTGCGGCACCTCAGCGACGGGTACCAGTCCGTGATCGCACTTGCGGCAGACATCATGTCGACCGTGCATCAAAGTTTCAGAGGGGGGATGGAGGCGGCGGAGGGGATCGTGTTGCTCGACGAGCTTGGCGCACACCTGCACCCTCAGTGGAAGATGCGCCTCACCAAGGTGCTGCGACGCGCGTTTCCGCGTTTGCAGTTCATCGTAACAACCCACGACCCGCTGTGTCTGCGCGGCCTGCGCAACGGAGAAGTCGTGACGATTGAGAAGACCCCCCGGGGCCGGGTCTTCGCGCGCACGGACTTGCCGCCCATCGAGGGCATGCGCGTGGATCAGATCCTTCAGTCGGAATACTTCGGCCTGCGATCCGCGATGGACCCCGATGTCGAAGCGGAGTTCGACCGGATGTACCGGCTAAAGGCGAAACCGACGGGCACTTTGACGCCAAAACAGCGGAAAGAATTGAATCTGCTTGAATCACGGCTCGCCCCCATCGAAGTGCTCGGCAACACGCGGGCAGAGCGGTTGATGCTGTCCGAGATCAATCGGTTTCTCGCCTTAGAGCGGGAACAACCGAACCCGGCGACGCGCGGCCGCGCCTGGGCAACCGCGCAAACGCAGATCGCGGGTCGGCTCGAAAAGGATCTGGGGATACGGCTGTGAGATACGTCGCCAAGCCGAGAAATAAGATCCCGCGCGCGTTCGTTGAGGCAGCAACCGCCGAGATGAACGAAGTGCTACCGCTCTTCCAGCGGGCCAAGCAAAAGAAACCAAGCTACAAGTATAAGGCGTATAGAAATGCCGCGCTCGTGCAGGTCCTCGAGGAACTCTTCCATAAGAAATGCGCGTACTGCGAATCGAACTACGCAGCGACGGGGTATGTGGAAATTGAACACTACCGCCCCAAGAGCCTTTACTACTGGCTCGCTGCGGACTGGTCGAACCTATTGCCGGCGTGCAAGCGATGTAACAACGGCAAGCTGAGCAAGTTTCCACTGGTGGACTCGCGAATGCAGGCGCGAAGGAAGGGTGACGAGAGGCGCGAGCTGCCACTGCTGCTCAACCCTTCCGATCCGCGGAAATCGCGGCGCCCGGAGAAGCATTTAACGTTTGACGCGGACGACGGCACGATACGGCCGATCGTCAAACGCGGTCAACCGAGCCTGATCGGCTCGACATCAATTGAAGTGTATCGACTGACGCGTACCGATTTGAGCCAGTTGAGAAAAGGCTGGGCGCGGCGGGTTAAGGGACACCTGATGTTCTGCGCGCTTGCACAGCGTACCGGCACCGCGGAAGAGCGAGAAGCGGCTTACCAGGGCTTGAAAGATCTCGTGGAGCCGACCCAGCCGTTCTCCGCATTGACCCTGCACATTCTGCAAGAGAATGGCATCAAATTCCCGCGCCAGAGACGCAAGAAGCGGTGAGCGATGGACCTCTTGTCCGTACGTTGACAGCGTCGCCCTCGTACGTGACGACCTCGGTTAACTGAGTCATTTCACCCGTCGAACAGCATAAGCAAGACTTTTGCCTGGAGCGACGCATTCCAGTAAGCGGTAAGGGTTGTCACCTTGTCCTCGTCCTGGTCGTCGCGCCCCAGCTCTGCCGACTCAAACGCCATGATCGGCTGGACGCATGGGATGCTACGCGACCGACACTCGGCGATGCTCGCCAACGCATTTTCGCGCGCTGCTGACAACAGGTAGCTCAGTAGGTCCGTTCGTCCGTAACGCAACTCTCCGTTTTCATCTACCTCGACGTCCAGCTCGCCCCACCGGACTATCAAACCGCTCACAGATGCCAGCGCGCCCGCATGCGCGTGTGCGGCGACGGCACCGGCGAAGCGGGCGTCCAGTCTCGCCTCCCCGGTGGCGAGCGCGCGGTGGAGATCTTGCACGGCCTCGGCCACCGGCAGGTACATAACGAGTGAAAGGTCGTGCCGCGCTATGGCTGCCAGAGCTTGTTCCCGGTCGGTTCGGAGGAGCGCGGCAGCAGTCCTCACCACGTCACGGTCGAATCCGTTGTGTGAAGCCAAATATGCGGAAAAGAACAGCCGCTCGACTCCGGCGACATCGCCGGTCATCTTCCGTTCTGGAAGCGTTGCGGCGAGACGGGCGGCGTTTTCCACCGCGGTGGATTGCGCTTCCTTCGCACACCGAGCAAACAGCAATTGGAACGCCTTCATCGTAATGACACCGACCCTAATCTCGGCCTGCCGCTCCGCCGCGTTGTTCTCGGGCTTGTTCATCTCGAGGAGCGCGTTGTCCACCCCATCCTGCAAGAATCCCGCGAGCCCAAGAAGGCCGTAGACGTCGTGATAGGCAGCACACAACTGGACACCCGTATCGCCTACTTTTCCGCGACTCGCGGAGATGAGTGACGCCGCATCGGGCGTTGAACCGACCAGTTCGCCCAGCTTGGCGTCCAATTGCCCAAGATCGGCTTTCAAGTCCTGCCAGGCAATTCCCGCGAAAAGCGCAGCATTCGCCGCCCTCGCCTCCAGCAAAGACCGCCATAACAACATCGTCTCCGAAGCGTACAGTAGCCGGCCTGAACGGTACGCTTGCTCCGCGTTCATCCGCGTTACAACCAACATTTGCTTTGAGATCCGGTCTGCCGCAATTTGATTTCGCTCCTCTTGCGGGATCGCTTCCCACAGCTTTCTGCCGGCGGCGGCATGTTCCTTGTACCGTTGCTTGAGTAGTTCCTCGGTTTTCTCGGGCAGATCCAGGACGTCCTTTGCGACGGGTTGAGGGGTGCGCGGCTGTAGTCGATGGACGGCTTCGTAGGCCTGCGCTACGTTTTCGACTGAGACAAATTGCAGATTCAGCGTGGCCGCCAGACGTTTTAAGTCTATCTCGTCACCGGAGGTTTGATCCTTCTCGAATCGCAGGTACGCGGGGACGAGAATGCGTTTTGCGCCCCCCGCCGCCGCGGCGTGCATCTTCTGCGCGATGCCGCCGACCGACCCGATCGTGCCATCGGGCATGATCGCCCCAGTCATTGCGAAGTCAGTAGGCAAATCTTTGCCCTCCAGCGCGCTCATGATCGCGACACAGACCACGCCGCCAGCGCTACCGCCATCAACAAGACCGGGCAGCTGAATGGAAATCCGCGCACCCGCGAGGTTGTCCCGGCGATCAAGCGCCGCCGTCATAGCCGCCATCCATATGCTGGCGCGAAGGCTTTCACCCGCGCCTCCAGGGGTGTCCTCGGCGATCGAGATCGCCAGCGGTGCTGGCGGGTTCTTCCGTCTCGTGAACGTGAAATCGACATGCTCCATCGACCCATTAGCGCCGTCTAGGGACACCATGAGCACCGGAAGCCGGTAAGACTTCTGTGAATCTGCGGCGGATGACGTACGCGCCGCGTCGGCCGAATTCGCGCCCAATGGCGGGGTGGTGGGCAGTGACGAACGAGGTCCACTGCCCACGAGGTTTCGCGGCACCGATGGACGCCAGGAATCAACTGGTCCTGGCGGGGGCGGATCTCGCTCGAGTAGCGCGATGACGAGACTCACCGCGGCGACGATGACCATCGGACCCACCGCGATCCATAGCTTTGCGAGCCTTTCGCGTCCCGCGCTTTGCTTTGCCATGCACTCTTCTCGCGCCTTGGATCGTACTCTGATCGCATTTTGCGATCAAACCAAATGCGAGCTGAGCATGGCCTTCTATGGCGAGGTCGCTTCATACGCCCGCACATCGGGAGCTTGTTTCCGCGGTGGTGGCGATGCGTAAAAAGGCCGGACTTACCCAGCGGGGCCTGGCGCAGCGGCTCGGACGTGAGCAGAACCTGGTGGCGCGAATCGAGACTGGCGGCCGGCGACTTGATCTTGTGGAGCTGCTGCAAATCTGCGCTGCGTGTGGCGTTGACGCGGTGTCCGAAATATCCCGTCTAGCCGCCCAGATCGCGCCGCTGATTACTGCGTCGAAAAACGCGCGCGTCAGCCGACAAACTCTTAGATCGGCAAATCAGAAATGAAGATGGTCTCGTGGGCTGTGTGTATCGAATGGCATTTCAAGAACACCAAGCAGCTTTCTCAGCTGTATCTGGGTATTGCGAGCGCAGAGATTCTTCCGTTCTTTCAGTCGCGTCTCTGCTCAGCGTTTCGCCAAGTAGAAGACGACGGAGAACAGCATCAGCTCCATGAGAAAGCTCAGCTCGACCGCCCAATCGTGCTGCCAGTCGTCGCAATCACCTCAGCGCGCATTCCCTGAGCCCGCAGGAAAGGCACGCACGACATCACCGTGCTTAGCACAGAGGGGCCAGAAGCGCTTGCCACGCCCATGAGCACACCGGCAAGCCTTCGAGGTGCGGGTGCGGGACATCCGATTCCATGAGCACTTACTGTTTCGGGATGGGACTGATGGCTTCTTGGCCCAGGCCACCATGGCCGGGTTGATCGAGAAGTGATGACCGTTTGGCATCCGGCCGCTGGCGAAGCGATGCGCTGGCGATCTTTCGTCGGCAAATTGTCGGTTCGGCCAAAGGTTTCAGAAAACCTTGAGACATTAGTCTCCCACGGCGTAGGCCGCATCATAACTCTGTGTCGCGGCGTAGATCATGTCCGCATCGGGCACCGAGATTCGGTACCGCCACGGCTCGTCGTGGATTCGGCCGCCAAAATTGTTGAGCCACAGGCGCGCGTCGTCGTCCGACGCGGGAATGAGACGACTCGCCATAGCGCAGTCCTCCGCGTAAGGGTCCGGCGATCAGTTGTCTACGAATTACGACTTCGTACAGCTTGGTACAAAGCCCCCGGACGGGCAGGCAGGAACTGTATGGGCGGGGACGGATCGAGAAGTTTAATGGCGTTTCAGAAATTCTTTTGAAGACATCCGCTACCGCGGCCATTGCCGCGGTTGATCACGTGGGAGATCCCATGCGGCACGACGGCGCGTGCGGTGCGCGGCATGGGAGTACGTAACGATCGAGACGAGGTACGACAAATTAATCAGTGATGTCCCGCTCGGCCCTCCGCTTCCGTTGTGGGAGACCCCCCGGAATTCGCGCCAGAAAGCGGGCCATCACGGACAGCTAATCGGATGGTGTCGTCGTCTTGAAGCCAAGCGTCAATGGTTCCCCGATTCCCATCGATGATATATGAGAATATAAAGTGTGAGTCGTTGGCTGGGTCATGCTGGCCGCAGAACAACGTCACACTTCCTGCGGCTTCGACATCGAACCATCGCCAGCCGGTCGTGCGCTCGGACGTTGGACCCTGCCATAGAGGCTTCACCGGACGCACATCCCACTTGAATTGGAGACTGAACAGCTTTCTTGGCACATCAGGGTCGTATCCGGGGTCGCCCTCATCGAGCGACGGACCAGGCACCGCGACCGCCTGCGCCGCGACTAGTCGAGATTGACCCGATGGCGAGACGCGACGGTGCAAGAATCCGAGGTAGCTATCAATTGGTGTACCGGCTGTCACTCTCTCGCCGCCACCACCTGAATATTGCGGCCAAGTGAATGACAATATTGCATACTGTTTCCAGCATCCAGGAACGGTCCAAGCAGGCGTCTCCCCGCGCGAAAACGTGAAATCTGTGCAGGCGGAAACGACACGGGCCTGTCGCCACACCTTAATTCCCCGAATAAATCCCACGGCCAGGAGTCCGGTTGCCACTGCAACGACCGCCCACAAACGAACGAGGCGAAAAGGCGATCGTCGCGCGTCGGAGCTATACGGCAAAGTCTTTCCGCTCGTGAAATTCATTGCGGGTGCCGACATTTCAGGGCTACTTGGGGCGTGCCACACTGCGAACCCGATCCAACTGTCCGTCCGTCAATTGCATGAAACGATCATCGCTTCTGTGGAAAATGAATTCACGCCACATTGGTCCTTGGTCGCCAGGATTGTTAACTATATCAACGGGCCTCGCATGATCCATGTTAAAGCGATGAAGGGTTTCGTGGAATACGGTCCGCCATCGCAGTTGCTCAACCGGAACGTTGCCAGGCGCTCCCGCAACATCGCGAACCGTTTCGGAGTAGATAAAAACAGGCCCATCGAAAATCGAGAATCCGCCCGGCACAGTGTTGTCCGGAATCACTTCGCCCGGAAGCCCTTCGCCTAATATCGCGGGACCGGCGTCTCTGTCATCGTTGTCGTAGAGTTCGGATGCGTCATACGCGGTCACGACTTGAATCACCCAAAAATCGTCCTCGCTCCGCACGTCACGGATGTCATTGCCCGGTTTGCGGCCGATATTCACGTCGTAATGGTGGTACCACTTCGCTGCACGCCGCGGATTCCATTTCGCGTTCAATTCAGTCTCGTCAACTAAAATAAACGCTTTTGCGTACTCTGGTTTCATCCGATCGGCGTCGACGTCGATAAGGCGGCCGTCTTTTACCGACGGCGCGGCGTCCTGGCCCGTAAAATCCTCGGTTGCCGGCGGTGACTCCATCGAGTCTCGCTCCAAATGGAGTTTCCGCCACACGATAAGTTCGGGCGTCACACCGACGCCTCGCGGGACAGGAGTTTTCCTCCGCCCATCGGCTAACGCTTGCGAAGATTCGAATGTTCGCTGCGTGCCGTGCTGATGCACGATCGCGTATGCTTTGTAATTGTTTCCCGGTTGCTTACTCACGGCGAGCGTCACGACCGCCACGCCGTTCGCGTCGGTTTTCGCGTGGAAGACCTGAGGCCCATCTCCGAAGTGGTTCGGGTTACCAGTCAAACGATTATCCGGTCCGGCTTTAGATGGCGCTTCCGCATTGGGGTCATTATCGTTCGGGTCAGCGACACCGGATTGCGGGTCATCAACATCCCAGACCGTGAACCACACGTCGATGTCGGCCTTCTTGACAGACAACTGCGCTTTCAGCAACACCTTGTTCCTGTCGGCATGAAATGCGTCTCGCTCCACGCCATTCTGATGGTCGAACGGCGCCAGCTTATCCGGAAACATCCGCACGCGGTTCTTCGCCCCCGCATAAGCTGTTTCGAGCGGCGGATTCGCTACCCATGGCCGCTCAGCCGTAGGCGGCACCGACGGTGGGCTCGCGGGGTCCGCATCCGGTGTCCAGACAACCCAATCAAGCTTGGTAACTCCGATGGCCACAGCCGCTTTGTCCTGCGGCTTTTTCGATCCCGCGGGTGGTGGGGAGCTCTGCGTCGCCGCTGGCGGCATCAGAAAAGCACTGATCGCCGCTTCGTCACCAAGAGCTATGCGCTCAATTCGTAGGTTGAGCACCGTGGATGTCGGAGGTGCTTGCGGCTCGTTTGGATGAACTTCCTGGAGTGTCAGGTGCCCCGTCGCGGCATTCCGGAGTTGTTTATAAACTCGCAGTTCCTCTTCCGGGAAATCCAACATCCACCCGCTATGCTCATGGCTGCCCGTGAACACCAGCGACGCGTGCACGAGCTCGTCGTCGTCCGGCGAGGCCTCTTCGGTTTCCATGTCCGGCTGCGGGTCCGTGTCGGACGGGTCGGCTTCGTCGAAGTCGTCGTTGAGCGGGATGAACGCGCCGGGGTCGGTCTCGTGCGGGGCTTCGGCTTCGCCGCTGCTCCAGTCGCGGGTGACTTCTTCCGGCATGCCGTCGATCACAAGGTCCAGGCCGTCGCCGACGAAGCGGGCAACCACGCCGTCAGACAGGTTCGGGCTCGTGCGTCCGGCGGACGGCGTGAAGCCCGCGACCGCGATATCGCCGTTGGGTTGGACAACGGCGTCATAGGGAGCTTCACCTATCCCAGAGTTGGGCGTGACGGTCAGCAGGCGCGTGCCGCCAATCCCGAACGAACTGTCGGGCGATCCGTCCGAATTGAATCGATGGACCGCGAAGCCCGCTCGCTGGCCAACCACCACGATTCGACCGTTAGGCTGCATGGATAGAGATCTCGGCGTAGACCAATAGCTTGGACCGGGCCAGGGTACGAATCCTCCCGCCCCGAACGACGAGTCCGGCGACCCGTTGGGAAGCAAACGAACGAGGAAGTCGTCATGCGACTGCGACGAGCCAAGCGGTGAGAAGATTATTTTTCCATCATCTTGAACTACGAGGTCGCGAACGCCGCCCCAGGTTCCGTCCCCGTCGTCTGTATACCATCCGCCGGATCCGAACGTCGAATCCAGCGTCCCATCAGGCTTTAACTTAGCAATGACCAAATCTTCTTGATAGACGTCATCGCTATCTTTGTATACGGAGCGGCCACCTATGACGATCGTCCCGTCGTGCTGGACTGCGATATCCTTGCCACCGTCGCCGTAGGCTGGATTTGGATCGGTCAGTCGAACAGTACCGCCTGTGCCGAAACTTTGATCGAATTGTCCGTCGGCCTGGTAGCGTGTGATCACCCAGTGACTGATCGGCGGATTGGCGGGGTAGTAGTCGTTGGCGAGGGAGACGAACCGTCCGTCGTCCATGACGGCAAGTTCCGGAATAACAATTCGATTGGCGAGCGTTGGAGGTAGCGGGACAGCGCCGTTGTTTCCGAAGGCCAAATCTCGCGTGCCATCTGGATTCAAGCGTCCAATCAATTCGTAATATCCTGGTTGAGAACCGTGCGCGAAGAGGCCCTGCAAGAGCGCGCGTCCGTCCGGCTGCATCGCTATCCGCACGGTGCTATATGGTCGGTCGGGGAACAGCGCACGCCCGCCGATGCCATAGGTGGGATCGAGGGTGCCGTCCGGATTATAGCGAAAGACAGATAAGCTCCGATTTGGAGAGCTGCCTTCGACATTGGCGGCAAGCAACTTCCCGTCAGGTTGCGATGTAATGCCGTACACAAAATCATTGGTGCCCGAATCGATCTGATCAATACCGTTGTTACCGAAGAATGCGTCCGAGTCACCCGGTTGCAAGCCGCTGGTGGTTGCGGAGACGGCGATAGACAGAGGTCCTTCGCCACCGGGGTTCACCGCGGCGACGGTGTAGCGGAACGCAGAGGACAGCGGCAGTTCATCATCGGTGAACGTCGTGACCGTGGTCGTCGCGTAAGGCGTCTCGCTTTGCTCCTCGGCGTCCTGGACGCGATAGATGTTGTAGCTGGCAGCGGCAGCGGTCGCGCTCCAGGCAATCGTCACCTCGGCGCTGGTCACGTCCGATACGTATAACCCGCTGGTCGCGCCCGGCCGGGGGTCGGGGGTCTGAGTCTCCTCCCCTTCGTTAGCGGCAGAGCCGGTGGACGATGCACCGCCGGGACTGACGGCGACGACCACGTAATAGTATGACGTCGAAGCGTCCGCGGTGTCGTCGGAGAAGTTGCTTTCGGTTAGGCCGGACGCGATCAACGTCGTGTTGTCGAGCGGGACCGGTATGGACGTACCGCGATATAGGTCATAGGTGACGCCGTCGCCGGAGACGTCGCGCCAATCGATGTCCACCTGCGAATCGTTCACCGGGGTCGCCGTGACCGTCCCGGGCGCGGCAGGCGCGGTCGTGGTCGTTATGTACTCAGACCGATCACCCGCACCGGCCGGACTGACGGCCTGGACGGCGTACGTGAATCTCGTGCCGACCGGGCGATCGGGGTCGACGAACTCGGTCGTTGTCAGGTTTGCAGCAATTGGGGTTGCCTGAGTCGGGATCGGACCTGATCCTGCTACGCGGTAGACGTTGTAGCCTGTCGCGTCGGGCACGGCGTCCCATGTCAGCGTGATTTGCGAGCCCGATGCGCTGGCGCCAACGAAGCCCGGAGCGGCCGGCGAGGGCGTCACCTCGTAGATGATGTTGAACACTGACAGATCCTGAAAGTCCGTCGCGCCGTCGTAGTTCAGGTCGCCGTGGGACCACGAGGAGTTCGTCGAGCCGTAGTAGGTGCTGTACATCGAAAAGTCCTCGAACGACACGACGCCGTCGAGGTCGAAGTCAAGCCGCAGGCCGAAGCGCAAGAGCACCGAGGTCGCATCAACATTCTGACCCGCGAAAGTCCCCGCGTCGCGTTCGCTTCCGAAGCCGACGTTCAACCCCCACTCGCTCTGCGGATCGTTATCGGCAGTGGCGAGGGCCAGGTGTTCCACGTCCGCGGCGGCGGTGGAGCTGATGATACCGAAGCCGCCCCAGTCTCCCTCGTTGTAGCCTACGCCGACGAGATCCTCGATCGCGACGGCGGGGCTGTTGGAAGAGCCGGTGTAGTCAACGATCATCGCGTTGTCCGCGAGGTCGAGCGTGCTGCCGTGCTGGGAATCGATGTCAATGCTGACGCCGGCGGGATGCTGAACGAGCAGCACGCGGTAGTTCAGCTCAGTTCGCGCGGCGCCGAGCGATTCGACGACGGCGGTGGCGCCGTTCGAGAGGCTGAGCCCGCCGAGGTGCACTGCGCGGCCGTCCGTCGGTGCGATCGTCAAGTGAGCTGACGACCCGTTGGCGATGATCTTGGGTGCATCGCTGCCGGGGTCGGCGAAGATCGTCGCGTCGGCGCCGACGATGAGCTCCTTCGACTGCGGATAGTAAGTAGCGCCTGTGCCCGACAGCCAATTGGCCGCGTCAAGGTGCATCCTTGCTTCGACGGCTTCAACAGCGGGAGCTCGACGCCGCCCACGCTCGCGGCGGGAACGGGGTGATGAAATCGCTGAGCACAAACGTGAGAAAGAGCGGACGAAGCGTCGCATCACAGACCTCGATGAGTAGGGGGGAACGCCCCAGTTGCTTAAGAATGTCAGCTCGACAACGTAGCCCGGGGGTAACGCCCCCCTGTTCGGCATGCCGGCGAATAGGGCGCACCACGATGCGTTTTCGATGGATACGTTACGATGTCGAACGGAGTTCTATCAATCGATAGGTGTGATGCCGCTTACGGAGCGGGCACGCTTCGCAGCGGCCTCCCGGAGCTTTGAAGCGGGGCGGTTGCGCTTCGACGTGCGACGCTTGCGTTTTACTGCGGGAGCGTTGCGCTTTACTGGCGAACCGATGCGTTTTGCTACGCGATCGTTGCGTTTTGCTGCGGGACGGTTGCGCAGTGCGACGGGATGAACCCGCTGCGTCTCGTAACCAGGGGGATGCAAAGCGGAACGGCGGCGCTTTGAAACGGAACGCTGGCGCAGTGAAACGCGCCGGCGGCGCAGTGAACGCCCACGCGGACCTTTGAAACGCACCCGTTCCGCTTTGAAGCGCACTCGCTCCGCTTTGCAGCGGGACCGCCCCCCCGCGGTGCTGCGGCCGGTGGCTCGGCGGCGCAGCGCGGCGGCTGTGCTGGAACCGTGGGTCTTATCGGCAGGCGGCGGCGGCGGGCTTAAACGCTCTGGCGCATGAGCTGATGGCGTCGTCACCGCAATCCGAGTCCGATCGCCGCGAGCATGGCGACGGCCGCGGGTTCGGGGAGCGATGGCTTGCTGGGGTCGTATTGCGTGTTGAACATCGAGAGGTCCTGGAAATCGACCAGCCCGTCGTAGTTGAAATCGCCTTCTTACCAGTAGTGTCCGGTTGTGGCGCCGCCGTCGCACTTGATGTTGAACACGGACAGGTCTTCGAAGTTGACGAACCCGTCGACGTTGACATCGCCGATTCCGGTGAACTCGATGAGCACAGCGGTGGCGTCGACATCCTGGCCGAAGAAGTCGGGGCCGCCCTGCGCGGCGCGGAAGGGTGTGGCGAGCTCGGAGTTTTCCGCGTCTCCGAGGGCGAAGACGGCGGGGGCGGTCGCTGACGCGGTGGACGAAGTAATCCCGGGGCCGTGCCAATCGCCGCCATTGAAGCCGGAGGCGAGCAGGTCGCGGACGGTGTCGAGGCGCTGGAGCCGCTGTAGTCGATCGTCAGGTCGCTGGTGCCTAGATCAAGTTGCCGGTGCCATTGATGGTCAGTGAGCTGATTTTGCTGGCGTGGCGTTGGAGCCGGAGCGGTATTGCGACTGGGGATTGTAAGTCGACGGGCCGGCGGGTGGAACGAGGAGCTTTGCGCCGCTGGCGATCGTGAGCGGTGAGGCGGTCTTGATTCCCGGCCTGAATGCGAGCGTCCCGGCGTTGACGGTCGTCAGTCCTGTGTAAGTGTTGGCGCCGCTCATAATCATGGTGCCGGTGCCGGACTTGGTGAGGGCGCCGACGCTGTTGGCGCATGGACTATCGGATGCAGTCCAAGATCAATTAAGCCGCGGCGAGAGGCTAAAGAAAAAAGTTTCCCGCTGTCGAGCGGGGTCGAACGCGCTGCGAGCGCGTTCGACCCCGCTCTTTTGAGAGAAGTCCCGCCCGTCGGCGCTGTAAAACTCACGGACGTATTTCTCCATCGGAAATCGGAAGCGACCGCGGTCCCTCTGACTCTGGATGCGCGGGCTTGGGATCGGGAGGGAGAGACGAGCCGTCCGGCTTTCCTGCCGATCGGCCGTCAACGCGAACTTCGGCTGCGTTCACCGTCGACGCATCCTGCCGCCAAAGGTCGTAGTGACTTTGACGCAGCGCGGCGATACAGACGAGCGTCAACGATTCCGTGCGGCGCACCAGCCACCGCGTCTTCGCCGCCGGTGCGCCCAGCTCGAACAGCTTCTGATGAAGCAGGGACAACTCCTCCATCAGGTAGCCGGCCAGCTCCGGCTCCATTCGTTCCAGCTCCGCCATCGCACGCTGGGTGCCCTGCCGCTTCGTGCGCATCAGCGCCCGCAGGACGTGCCTGGCACTAACGATCTTGTCACTCGCCATTGATTTTCCTCAGGTTTGGATCGGCGCTCTGCAGCGCCGTGCTGAGCCGGGCTCGATCCGACCAGTCGACGCTGACCTTCCAGTCCAGCGCGGCGAAGAAGCTCCGCAGGACCGTTTCCGCTTGTGCCCGCGCCCGCTCGTCCAGCAGTTGGTCGTTGCCTGCTGCCGCGACGATGCGCTGCGCTTCGGCGTAAGCGCGGTTGATGGCGGCGGCGTAGCCGACCTCTCCCGGCACCAGCCGCCATAGCCCGTATTGCCACAGCCACACGAGTCGCGTGCGGTCGTGGTCCACGCGCGGGCTGCTGGCACGCGGCGGCGGCAGGACGAGCACCGCCGTACGATGCCGGGCGTCGAGCATCGTGAATCGGGCCGCCGACAGATCCGTCGACAGCGTCAGGTCTCCCTTCACTACCAGCGCGGCCTGCGCACCGCCTGTGTAGCCATGGAGGCCCGAGACCTGCACGTCCGCCACGTCCACCTTCAGTACCGTCAGCGACGCCAGGCTGCGGACCTGCTCGATCGTCGGGCCGGCATGAAGGTGTGAGACTGTGGGACTTTCCGAACCGTTCGACTGTGGCGGCCGCGACCAGAGCAGCCGATCCACCAGCAGCCCGCATAGCGCAAGGCCCAACGCCGCGCACAACAACAAGAACTTCTTGAGCATGAGCCTCCTTCAGGGACGATCCCGCTGAGGTCGCTGCATTTGTTTGCAGTGCAGAGACGCGCCCGCTGGTCGATGCGTCATCGCGCCAGAAGTAGCGCGGTGGCGGTCGAGCCATCCCAGGAACAACAGAATCAACAGGATCACGATCAGGAAGAGCAGCGCTCTACCGTCGAGCATGAACACCTTCTTTCTGGGTTAAACGCAATGAATGGACCTCGAGCCACGACCGCTCCGCCTCAAGGGCTAGGCTGCGCCGCGGGAATGGGCCGAGCTTGGGGCCGTTCACCAGCGCCAGGTCGGCCCACCATTGTCCCTGCTCATCTGGATCGACGTGGCTGACGCGGCGGACGTGAACATCGCCAACATTCGTCAGGTTGAGGTCTTCGTTGTAAATGCAGCGCACGTCTCCGCCCGGGGCGGCGATGATCTGCATCAGTTCCGTCATGTGCCTGCCGTTTCACCCGCCATCGAGTGCGATCCGGCCGGGCTTCGCAGGATTCGCCGTCGGGGCTTGTCGACCAGCAGGCCATCCAGATGCTCCCGAACGGCGGACAGTCCGTCATGGACCTGCCGGCGCAGCGGGACGTCGTCGCGCAGCTGCTGGGGATCGACGCCGGAGACAATTCGTCTCGCCTGCTTTACCAGGTCATCGAGCTGCGGATTGGAGCGGACGTTCAGCTCGGCAAAGCGGTCGAAGAACTCCTGCAGGTTGGCCACCGCCGAGTCCCGGAACACCTTGGGCTTGCCATCAGCGCTTCCGCTGAGCCGCTCGCCCAGGTGTGACACGAGCCCCGACAACTCCGCCGCAAACGCCTGTTCGGCCAGTGTCACTGCCTCCTCGAAGCGCGCGGCTACGCGAGCCCGCTCCTGCTCGAACAGCTCGGGTTTGAGGCGCAGCAGGTACTCCGGCGGCTCGGTCGCCGGAAAGTCCCAGCTCACGTCGAACAGCTCCTTCAGGCTGTCCGGGTAATCATGTGGGTCGTAGAGCCGGCCGAGACGCTCGCGCGCACTGTTGCGGAGCTGGTCGTAACGTTCGTCCAGATCCGCGACGGCTTCACCGAGCTCGCTGCGCAGCTCGGCCATCTGCCTGTCGAACGCCTCCACCCGGTCCTGGCGGAGCAGGCGGATGCCGGGCTCGGGGTATGGCAGGGTGACACCGCGCCAGTAGCTGACGATGCGGCCGCGCACGGCGGTGACGGCGCGGTAGGCAGGGTGGCGCGTGTCCAGCAGCTTCTTCGCCGCGGACAGGTACTGACCCTCGGCGCCGAATGACTCGGCGGCTTCGGCCTTCTGCTCCTGGCTCAACGTCTTGCGTACGCCCAGCCAGGTGAAGCTTACCCGCACTGCCGCCGTCTCCAGGCGCAGCCGCTCGGCAGGCGGTGGCGGTGGTGGAGCCGGTGCGGGCGCACGGGGAGCACGTGAAGTTGCAACACTCATCGTGTGAATCTCCTTTGGTTATGTTGTGTTGTGAGAAGTAGCGTCCGGACGATTGGCTGGGCTAGTTGCGGCCGGTCCCGCGATCGACGCGGCGGACGGTGGGCGAATCACCTCTATTATTAGTAGTATCGGGCGCGTAGAGCCCGCCCCCCGCGGCGTCGAGGCACCGACCGGCCGCCCAGGACCGCAGCTTCTGCACGCCCTCGGCCGCCGTCGCCGCCACCGGAACCACTTGCTCGGCCGCTTTCAGCAGCGGCGCGTCCAAAAGTGCCGCCAGCCGGCAGCAGCTGCGGATCTCAGCGCCCGTCCAATCCGGGGTGGACGGTAGACGCTGCTCGGACAGTTCATACTGGCGCAGGTATAGGTCCCAGATCTTCTGCTTCTCCGCCGTGCCGGGCAGATCCAGGAAGAACACGGCGTCGAAGCGCTCCGCCCGCGCGAACTCCGGCGGCAGCCGGCTGATGTCATTGCAGGTCGCGACCACGAACGCATCGGAGCGATGATCCGACAGCCAGCTTAGGAAGCTGCCGAACAGACGGGCTGATACGCCCGAGTCCCCCGCGCCCCCGCCGCCCGATTGCACCCCCGCCAGTGCCTTGTCGATCTCGTCGATGAACGCCACGCACGGGCTCATCGCATCGACCATCCGCAGCGCCTGCCTCGTGCGGCCTTCGGTCTCGCCGACGAGGCTGCCCATCAGCGCGCCAACGTCGAGCACCAGGGTGGGACGCCCCACTTCGTTGCCCAGCGCCTTGGCGAAGGCGCTCTTGCCGGTGCCGGGTACTCCCAAGAGCAGGATGCCTCGGGCCTTGGCGCGGGCGCTGCGGGAAGACAGCGCCTTGGAACAGAACTGCTTAAGGGCTTCCAAGCCGCCGAGGTCGGCGAAGCGCTCGCCGCCGCGGTGGAGCGTGAGCAGGCCGCTCTTGGTCAAGGTCTGAGCCTTCAGATCCCAGACCGTCGTTGGCAGCAGCTGGCCCTCGCGTACGAGCGAGAGGCTGAAGGCCCCTTCCGCCTCGTGGCGGGTGAGTCCCGAGGACGCGTCGAGCAGACGCTCCAGGTCTTCCCCCGCGGGCATCTCGCCGTCTTCCGTGGCGATGCCTCTCGCAATCGACAGCAGTTGCTCGCGACCGGGCAGATCATGCCCCAGGAGCACGAACTGCCGTTCCAGCTCCGGGGGCAGCTGCAGGATGGATGACAGGATGAGAACGAACGTGCGGTTGTCTTTCCCGCGCTGGACCTGGTGCGCGAGCGCCTGCACCACCTCCGTGCCATTGAGCAGGCGGTGGAAGTTGGGCAGCACGAGGAGTGCGGAGCTTTCGGGTTTGGCCAGGGCGTTGATCGACTTGATGGCGGCGACCGGATCACTGGTTCCGGGGGCAGTCTGGCCGCTCGTAAGCCCGCGGTCGACGTCCCAGGTGGCCAGCGCCCAGCCCTGCTCCCTGCAGAGCGCGGCGATCTCTGCGAGTGCGTCATCGTGCTCGTGGCTTTGGATGTAAATCCCGGTGAACGCGGCGCGGATGAGTTCCGCCAGCCGCTGCTTGAGCGACATGAGGACCTCCTTCTGTGTTTGGGGGGATGGATGAACGTGCAGGGGATCGGGCGAGAACCTGCTGCAGCTACTGTCGCACGGGCTGTGTCTGCGTCTGCGACTGGTACATCTCAGTGGTGGGCGTGTCGGATTGGACAATGCCCAGCGCCTGTTCCAGCAGCCGTGAGGCGTCGCGGCAACTGGGGCCGCTGTAGCCCCTGGTCTGCAGCCGCGCCTCGCCCGCGGGGTCGATGACGATCTCGATCGTCTTCATCAGTGGACTCCTGGTGGATAAGCTCAGCCACCGGTTTGGACGAGCAGCTTGACCGAGCCATCGGGTAAGGGCTGCTCGGTGACGCCATGCCCGCTGCGGCGGGCCTCGATGCGAACCTTTTCGATCGCGTAAGCCTGGAGCAGCTTGTCCAGCTCCTTCTGCTCGCCCCAGCTGCCCCCGTAGTTGTCGTAGCGTGCCTCGCCGCTGGCGGCGTCGAACATGACGGGGTAGCTCCACCCGGGAAGGTGCACGACCAAGCCGGCGGCTGTGCCGGAGTAGAGCTGGGCGGTGCCGCTGACCGGTTCGGGCAAACCGAGGCGGCGGCACGCCTCGGCCAGTGCCCCCGGGTCTTTGACCCGGGTCTTGATGGTCACGACGTGGGACACGCGATTCTCCTTTCGGGTTGTGAGTTGTCCGAAGTGGGTGTTGGCGGCAACACCGCCGGCGCGGGGGGCAGGGCGCTGGGCGGCGCAGATTCATCGCCGCCGCGCCGGTGGGTGCGGGTGCGAGTGCGGGTGCGTCTCCTTTCGGGAGAGTGGGTCGAGGATTGCGGGACTCAGGTGAGCGTCGCAACGTCAGGCGACGCTGAGTTCCGCCGCGAGCAGGTTGAGCGTGAGATCACGTTCGAGCGGAAGTTCGCGGAGCCAGCGCGCGAACTGGGCGATCATGAGGCCCGCAGCGATGGACGCCGTGTAGATCGTGCTCTTGGCGGTGCACGAGCCGACATACGCCTGCTGTGGCGCAAACAGGGTGGTGCCGTAGTGTTCATCCACCGATGGATGACCAACGGCGAGCACGCGGATCACCTCGGCCGACATTCGGCCGTCAACGAAGAAGGCGAGATGGCCGAGGGCCGATTCCCAGATCAGCCGCCGGGTGGCAATGGAGTCGACGCAGCAGAACAGCGCTACGTTTCCTCGGTCTGCCCCCCGCAAGCACGGCAGCGTGCGGGTTGACGAGCGGCGAAACGGCTCGGCATGACAGGTGAGTTGCAGGTCCGGGTTGATGGAAAGACACAGCTCCCCGGTGGCCCGCACCTTCGCCTTCCCCAGGTCCGCCGGCCGGTAGCCCTGAGTCGCGAGGTTTTCGACGGCGACGACGTCGTGGTCGACGAGGTCCATCGCCGTAACGCCCATCGCCGCCAACTGAATCGCCACCTGCCGTCCCGCCGCCCCGATGCCGACGACCAGTACGTGGCATGCGGCGAGGCGCTGTGGCGGGACGACTTCCCGCTGACGCACATCCCGGTTTGCCAGCGGATGAAGGGTCTGTGTCATGATCCCACCTCCCCTGCCATCTCGAACAACTCGACCAGGCGGTCGCGACGGCCCTTATGGTTCTGCCCTTCATCCATCTCATCCGCCTGCTGCTCCAGCGCGCCATACAGATCGTCTTCCCTCCAGTAGTCGGCCGACCACGGAGATGGGTCCGCCGACCGGACCGGCGGCGTGAGGCTCATCTGCATAGCCGGCGCGATGTTGCTGCCGTACTCATCCATCCAGCTCTCAAAGACCGAGCCGAATTCCTCGGCATGCTCAAGCAGGAGGTCCGGCCAGGCCGCCCAGTCCACCCGCACGGGCAGGAGGACCGACCCACCGGGGCCGGCGCTGAAAGACAGCCGGCAGTAGGTTCGGCCCGTGCGACTGACGATCAGCATGATTGCCCAGTCACATGGGCCGAAGACGCGGGCGAAGGTCTGCTCATCCGTCAGGCTGGGATCGGGACTGTCGCCCGGATGGGTGTGCACCCACACACGGGCGAAGCGGGCGGGCGCGAGGCCGGCGTCGACGCGCTCGTCGAAGTAGTCCGCGACCGCCGCGTCGTCGAACGCGACGGTCGTGACGCTCACTTGCTGGGCGACTGTTACGAAGTCCTCCAGGTACAGCAGATCGTCGTCGGATCGTGAGACGCCGAACCCGCCGATCTCCGTCTCGCCGCCGTGCAGAAACAGCATCAGCTTCAGCCAGACCAGTGGCGAGACGACCAGCGCCGGCGGTTGCTCCGGCTCAGACTCGCGCCGCCACCACTGCTGCGCTCTCGAGCGCAACGGCGGTGAGGTGCGATTGCGGGCCGTAGCCGACTGCGCCGCTGGGGGTGCCGTCTGCTTCGCCGCCAGAAGGTGCAATTCCGTCAGGGCAGGCGGGATGTCGCCCCGGCTCTGCTTCGGCTCGTTCTTCGGGTATGGGTTCATGACAATGCTCCGTTGTAGGTTGATCGGGGTCATTGGTGGGGACGGCGCTGACGGGAACGATCCCGTTATCATGGTGACCGCCGTCGCTTGCGTCGCTTTCCTCTTTCGCAAGGCAGTCGTCGCACAACCCGTGCTGCCGGCGCAAGCGCGCGGCATCACCGGTCCGATCGCACTGCCGACAGATGCGCTGACAGTGGCGGCAGATACGATCGCCGTCGTCATCTTCTTCGAGACATGAGAGACACAGCGAACGGTCGCACCGCTCGCAGCTGCTGATGCACGACTCGCAGTATTCGCTGCCGCAACCGTCACAGTAGTACACCTCGTCGGCGTGAGAGCTACGGCCGCAGTCGCTGCAGGTGACGCCTTCCCAGTCCGAGAGCTGGACGTAGGCGGAGGCGGGGTTGTAGGTGTGCAGGACGGCGCTCACGAGACAAAACGCATCCGCGATCCGGCCCTCCGCCAGCGCCGCGGCGATCGGCACCGTCGCGTCACCCGCGCACAGTGAGGCGCCGCTCACATGTGGGTGGGACGTGTCGCTGGAACCGGAGGCGGGATTGGGGTCCTCCGCGATGATCTCAAACGCGGAGGCGTCAAGGTGGGTGGCGAAGCGAGCGAGGCACAGCTGGATCGAGAACATGCCGAGCGGAACGCCTTCCAGCGTAATCGCGTCCGTCGCCGCACAGATGCGGCCTTCCCGCGGCTGCACCTCCACCTGCTCGAACTCATCGTGCAGCTGGCGAAGATCCGCCATCAGGTCGGCAAGGCTTGGAGGCAATGGATGGCGGCGACGCTCCCGTCGCAGCTCGCTGCAGTCGCTCTGCACCCGCTCCGCCTGAGCGAGCAGCCGCGCGCGGAGACTGTTCGCGGCAGCGGGCCAGCCCCTGGACTGTGCCATGGCCAGCATCAGTCGTAGGCGCTCCATCGCCGCAAGATTCGCGATTACAGCGGTAGTGCGTGAGGCGAGATCGTCGCAGGTCTCGCAGAGCTGAGACAGCAATCGGTGTAGGCGGCTGGCTGCCCAGAACACTGGATCTTTGTTTTTCATCGCGGTGCGTACTCCCGTTGAAAGAGAAAAACCCGCCGGCGCTGCGACCAGTACTTCGATCGCAGTCCGGCGGGCCGGGGAGGATGAACCGTAAACGCAGACGCTTTCAGCGCGGGGTCGACGCCGCGCCTTCGATTTTGATGGGCGTGAAGCTGACGCGGGAACCCGGCTGTAACACTTGGTCGGCAGATGCCGGCAAGCGGTCGACGCGGATCAGGTAGTCCGACGGCGCGGCCTCGGACATCTGCTTGTCGAACAGCTGCGCGACGGTAGTGCCTTCGGGAACGTCGATGTGATCGGCGAAACCGCCGCCCTGGTTGTTGATGAATAGGATCTGCATGTGAGCTCCGTGGAACGTTGGGTGGGACGAGAGAAGAGTTTGGCGCCGGCGATTCGCCGGCGGCTTTGGTTACGGAAGACTTCAGCTAGCATGGGTGTGAAGGATCAAACCTCCTTTGCCCCTTAGGGCGATTGTTGTCGAGATTCATCAGTCGGATCGTTTCAGCTACGTTTGGCTGGTCGAGTCATGTCGGATGTCAAGCCGTCAGTCGCGGACCGCCTGCGACTGCTCAATGCTTCGCATCGCTCTTTCTCGACATGCGTGTCAACGGGACCTGCGTGATCTTCTGCCGTCGCGGCCGACTCCCGACGCAGCTTGCGTCGGATCAGGATGGCCAAGTCACGGGCGAGCTCGCGCCGACGACCTTCTGCCGAGTTTGTGTTGTTCATAACTGGGTCTCTAGCCGTTTTGAGAATGTGTGCGCGCGGAACGGCGTGTCCGCGAACACGTTGATTAACCTGCGGCCCGAAGACTGCTCCGCTGACGCCCCGCGTACGGCCATCAACGCCGCGCGCGTCTTGATCACCGGGTGCCGAACGCTCAGGGTTCCGAATGGAGCCGATGCGAGAAACGTGTTACGCGGACATGCAAGTTCACGAGGCGAGGAGAAGCAGCGCATGAGAAAGGCCCCGCAATGAACGGGGCCTTCCTTCACACTCAACGGGACTTGTAATCACTCGGGAACTCTAGCTGGCTCGCTTTCGCGGCCGCCCCATGTTGCCCCGCGGGGCCGGCAGGGGCAGCTGCCGGATCTCGTACCAGCGCCGCCACGCCGCGCAGCAGTTGCCTGAGCCGATCTTTTCACCGTACTTCTTTTCCAACAGGTCATTGATCGCGCTGAAGCTGAGCTGCTCGACCTCGTAAAGGTGCCGCACTTCGTCGGCCAGACGGTCGACCCTGGGCGGCTTACGAAGCCAGACCTTCAATTCTTCAACGTCAGACGGCGCCGCCGATTCGTCCGCACCCAACGCGGCGCGCAGCGCGCCGAGCAGGTTCGGCGTAAAGTGGCCGCAGGCCAGCCACCGCTTGCGGCCCGGCCGCAGGTGCGCGTGCACTCGCACCTCGCCCCCGACCAGGGCGGCGAACACGTCGACCGCCTTGCCGATGACGTCGCGGCCTAGTTCGCCCCGGGCTGCGGCATCTAACAGCCCGCAAAGATCCGCGACAGCCTGCTCAACCTGCCCCCGCGTGACCGGTTCGTCGCGGCCACCGCCCCGCCACCGCCGCAGACGGGCAAGCTTGAGTTGCTCCTGGTCCCGCTCGCTCTGCGCCGCGCGGATTTCACCCTCGCGCCGCAGGCAGTCGTCGTCCGACCCATCGCCCAGCAGTTTCTCCAGCCCGGCCATCTTGCGGTTGAGCGCGTGGACCTTGCGCTCTGCGGCCTCGATTCGGCGCTCCAGGTCCTCGCCGTCGTGATCCTCCTGCTTGGCAAAGGACGCCATGACGAGGTCGATGAGGCCCGCGTCGCCGGACAGCGCGGTCGAGAGCTCCTTGCACACCGCCTCTACCGCGTCGCGCCGGTTCACCATCGCCGGCGCGGGGCAGTCGGGGTGCGGGCAGTGCATGTGCTGCCCTCCGGGACCGGTCATGTGAAAACGGCGTCCATCGCAGTGCGGGCAGCGGAACAGCCTGATCGCCAAGTCCCACAAGTGGTACACCCGCGCCTCGGGGTCCCGCCGCTGCCGCGGGCCGGTCTTCAAGGCATCGAGCCGCTTCTGCACGCGCCAATACAACTCATCGTCCACGATTCGCAGTTCCTCGCAGCGCAGGACCTTGATCTCTTGACGCGGCTGGGGCCTTTGTTCAATCGTGTCATGCTTGCTCAGCCAGTGATTCTTCTTGCGGCAGAACTCCCACACGCCGATGTAAGCGGCACGCGATAACAAGCGGCGGTACGCGTAGTACCCCATCTCACCCGTGTCGCACCGTGGATCGACCGGACCGTTGTCCGCCCTCCACTTCATCCAGCCCTCGGTGATGTCCCCACCCTCGGCGATGAACTGGTAGTGCTGTCGGATCATCTCTGCCGCCCGGTCTTCCACGGCGGGCATCGTGCGCGGCAGGCCCCGGCGCGTCGGCCGGCCCCCGGGGACCTCCTTGGCGTAGTAGCCGATCGGGAGCGCGCCAGTCGTGTAGCCCTTGAGGAACAGGCCGACCAGACCCTCGCGTACGTGGTCAGCGATCGCGTCCAGCAGTTCCTCGTCCATCGTGCCGTGCAGCGCCACCTGCAGCCGCCACGCCTTGGCGTTGGCGGTGTCGATCGCCTGCGTGACGGCGACGGCCCGGAGGCCCTCGTCCACGATGTCTTCCTTGACGAACTGGATCGCCCGGTGAACCTGGCGATACAAGCGCGATAGCTTGAACAACAGCAACACGGTGGCGAGCCGGCGCTTGAATAGGAGCCGAAGGCGGTTGATCCCGTCGCGGTCGTTCTTGCGCCCCTTCATTCCTTCGTCGACGCACAATAATTCCGGCGGCACGTACATTCCGTTGCGGGCGGCGAACACCACGCAGGCGCGGACCTGATCTTCGGTGGAGTTTTGCCGCTTCGTGGAATAGCGGACATACAGCGCGGCGATGAGCAGTCCGGTCTGCGCCGCCCAGGCGATGCGCTCGGCGACACTTGCACTTTCGACAAAGCCGTCGAGGCAAACGCCGGCGGCACGAGCGGCTTCGAGCCACCAGCGGTGGGCCTTCTCCATCAGCGCCGGATTGGCCGCACCCTTCTCAGGAAGATCAAAGGCCCTCGCGGGCCGATTTTCATGGTAGTCGCGGGAGCCGTTAGGTCTTTCGTTATTGTTTTTGTCTTCATTATTCATGATTGTCCTTAATCTGATTAACCGTCATCCTGACCACGCTTGCATGCGCGTCAGCGCACAGGCCCCGGACGGAACGAAGGCCATTGCAAGAACCTTGCTTGGAAAAGGCGCGGCAGCGCCGGCGGGCGATGGTCGATGCGGACCAGCGGTACGCCGCGCGCAGCCGATTCGAGTGCATCGTGCTCCTTTCACGAGGCCTTGTCGCGCCGTCCGCGAACATGGCGATCCCCCGCGGATGAACGGCAGTGACGGTCTCGCGGGAGCGAGAATCACAACTTGCCATCGCACGGCGGTCGCATCCTGCGATCGTTCAATCTTGGGCGTGGAAGGAGCGTGATCAGCGATGCGACGGGCAGTTGCCGATCACGGCCGGGGAGCGCGCGTAATGTGACGTCGACGATCCGCTAGCGACCGAGACTGCAACCGCCAATATGTCGCCGGGGAAGCGGGTCATAGAGCACCAACACGCGACCGAAAAAGGTGGTTGGGTCATCGGCGAGTAAAAGGAATGCGTACGCGGGGCGTTCGGGAACCACGTCGGTGTGTCTGGATCAGCGATTTAAACCGCTTAGCAATGAGCGGCTGAACAACTGTGCGCTCAAAGGTCACACAACTCACCAGCCATCGCCGAATGACAAAACAAGAGCGGGCTATCCCATAAGGGTCTCTCACATCTTTTATGCCGCGATATTGCCCTGAATTTAGCAGTTGAAGCTCCCCCGCGAGCGCAACGTCCGGGCTTGCGCGACCCCGCAACTTATCGGCTCTATGCGTTTACTCGCGACGCCATCGTTCGGATCATTTGACCCCTGATGGAGAAGGCTACGGGATGCGGTGGCAGTAGTTTCGATGAACTTTGCTTGCGAATGGGAGCCTGCCGACTTTCGCAACCGCGGGTCTTGATTTTGCAGCCACGCGCTACCGTCCTGGGGTTCGAGCAGTGACGGACTAATACACCGACCGTCGTGTCCAGTTTCTTGAAGACGAACGATGACCACCGCCAGCGACATAGGGCGGCATAGCGCGTGGCATGCAAACCGCTCGCGCTAATTCCGCCGTTTGCGCGCGGGTGGACTCTATGCTGACTCGATCTTGAATCAGCTGGTGGCAGCATCGGAATTGGTCGTCAATGGTCGCGGCGGTGCCAGACAGTCGACAGTAAATCAAGCAACGCATATGAGGGCGCTTCATCGGGACTCCTTTCCCAAGACACTTTGTCCGGCCGGGCGCGGCTGACGCAGCCGATCCCGCGACGTACGAGGGCAGCTTGACATGGCGCGGTCGCACAGCGGTCGCATCTTGCGACGTAAGTTCCGGACCTATCATTGGGTCAACCGCGGGCAGCCGTCCCTGTCGGAGGCTGGCTGTGACTTGGTGACGAGCCGCGTGCGCACGGCCCCGACGTGTAACGGCGATGACGACTCAGCGGTACAGAATTGCGTAACCTGCGATCTGGCGTTCCCGCCTGGAAGTCGTCACGACGCGCAACGCCGAGAATTCCCGTTTTCCGATGTGAGCAGGGGTATGTGGGTCGGTTAACGAGCGATTAGTTGTGTCCACAACTAGTCGCCCGCCCACATCTGGATTAACTATCTCTGACGCGGCTGAGACGCCGATGTCGGCAAGTGCGTCGAGATGACCGGTCTGGGGCAAGTGGGGGAGCAGCAATCCGCCGCACAACGTCCCATTAGCCAATCTCGCCATCGCCTCGGCCGCGTTACGCGTTTCGTCCTTTTCGATGATCGAAAGCTCCTTCCGGGTCGGCGGATCGACGGCGAGGTCGTACGCGTCTGAGTACGACTGCGTGACAGCGCTCAGCGCCGCCGCGTTGGCGACCGACAGGAAGGGCGCGCCCGGGTCAGCCGCGATGACAGCCGCCAGGTTCCGCATGTAGTCCGCGCGGGCCCATCTTGCGAAGGGATTCCTGAATCACTCATGACCCACTCTCCAATCTCGGCGAATCTTTTTGCCCATTCGTTCGTTCGACTCTTCGTTCGTCGAAAGCTCCGTTGCTTCCGCCCCTGACTTCGACGGTCCCCCGCGCCCGGTTTAGGAACAAATATGGGTCTGTTCTAATACGTTCAACGACAGGCGTAGTCGGATGAACCGCGTAGGAGCGTGACGCGGGGTGCGCTCCCGCCGAATGCTTACCGCGCGTCGTCGTATTCGCGCGCCTTCCCGCCCCGGCCGGAACGCTTCCCGCGCCATCAGGACCGTCGGTCGCGGTATCGAGGTGCGAAGTTAGCGAATCGAACGAGTCCCGGAGTGATTGCGCGCACAGACAGAGAATCTGGACGACCTCGATTGCGCAATAAGGTCGTCTCATTTATTTACCGCCGAGCCGCCAATTCCTTTTACCGATGGAATGCCTCCGTGTACAATAACTTGGTGCTCGACACCTCTTGGACCACATCATCGAGTGTCTTCATTAGTTACGCCCACGAATCGGATGCGCACAAAGAGAGCGTTCGAGCGCTCGCCGAAAGGCTTCGCCTGGAGGGTGTGACTTGCACCATTGACCAAGACGTAGAGGCACCTCCGGAGGGTTGGCCGCAATGGATGAATAAGCAGGTCGCCGGTGCCCGCTTCGTTCTGGTCCTAAGCAGCAAACTTTATCGGCGCCGGTTCGAGGGCAACGAAGAACCTGGCGTAGGCAAGGGCGTGAAGTGGGAGGGCGCGATCATAACGCAAGAGCTCTACGACTTAGAGGGACGAAACGAGCGATTTATCCCCGTGATCCTGAGCGAGTCAGACGTTGGGTTTATTCCCCACATCCTCGCCGGTCAGACTCGATACAACGTAAATACTGCTGCCGGATACGAGAAACTCCTGAACCGGGTGCGATCAAATACTTCAGTCGCTGCAAGGCGAACACGCGACGTCCACGTCTCGGGGGACTCCGGGTTGTTTGATTGGCTTCACGCGAGCGCGGCACCCCGTACCGTCTCCGATCTTAAAGTCGAATCCGCGAGGTTTCTTCTTCAGGTGTGTCGCGACGGATTGCCTGTAGAAGTCCTCGCAGACGCCGTCGACGTGGAGCGTGATGCACTGCACGCCATTTTCACGACTAATCGAGGTGGAGTGCGCGAGGGACATGACGGAAATTGGCTCTTGGACGCACTCAGCGCACTTCCAGAGCCGGACGACGCTGCCAATTTGAAGGGACGGGCATTGGACGCACTTCTCGCTTATCTCAAGCGGCATCGTGGAGATGCGCAGGCTGAGGCACAGGTTTGGAATGCAGTCCAATTAGCGGAGACATGCTGGAACAGTCGACCGAAGTCGGTCGCGCCCTTATTCGTCATCGTGGACAAGCTGATCAAGCGCAAGGGCGACAAACGCCTCGTACTTCGTGCAGCGGAGCTGTCAATCGCAGGGGCGCGACGTGCTCCTTTGCGCACCGACGCCGAGGCTCAAGCCGAGGCCAGGTCGCTCGTTTGCGGGCGGGCTTGGGTTTACCAGCGCATTGGTCGGCTCAAAGAGGCTGGCATCGCTATCGAAGAAGCGGCCCGGCTCGCGCGCGACATCGGGAGCCCGGAGATTCTCGCATTCTGCAAGAAGTGCTTAGCGCGGGTTCGTCGGTTAGAAGCGGAAGAGACCTCCGAAGATGGTCATAGGCGCGCACTGCTGAAAGAGAGCGATGATCTCCTGCGTCATGCGATCGATTGCTTTGAAGGCCTTCCGTCATTCGGCCCAGATCATCCTGAAGTCGGCGATTGTTTTTCGTTGCTCGCGCGAACGCAATTTGAAGCAGGCGATATTGCTGCGGCGCAGTCTTCCTGCCAGCGCGCCGTGAAACTCTTGACGGACGAGAGCACTAAAGAATGGGCTGATTTTCAGATTCTGGTCGGCGACATTGCAGCGAACACGGACAAGCGTGCCGCACTAGCTTACTACGATGCGGTGATTGACCGCGAGGACCGGGACGACGCCACATACTCCGAATTGCGCGCACGGGCGCACTTCCGGCGTGGAATTGCACGCAAGAAGCTTGGCGAGATTGCGAAGGCGGTTGCAGATTTTAAACTTGCCCGATCGATCTGGAAGGGGCTGCACGATCCGCTTGCGAACAAAGCCGAGTGGGCAGAATTGTGGGCGACGGACACGGTAGAACCGCGGATGATGAAAGCGCTCGAACGCGAAAGGTTCGCGGTGCGGGTGAAGGCCGTGCAAATCCATCAGAAGAAATTGGACAGTAGGCGCGGGACATTTGTCGCTCGACGCTCGGACCTTCCAACCGCGTACTTGGAGCAGTTGAAGAACGAGGCGCGCGAGGCGGTCGCGGTTGAGGAGGCGGAGTGGTGCGGAAGCCTGCTGTAGCCCGGAACGCCGTGTGGAAGAGTACGGCGTCGCGACGCCTGCAAAAAGCAGCGGGCGAAGCCGGCAGCGTTGAGGAGGCAATTTCAAAACACGTGTCTGAGCTGATCGCTGGCGTGACGTGTCCTCCGACGGACCTCAACGCGATCGGCCAAAAAATTGGCGTCACCGCGATCGTTTCCGAGGCCCTGCCCGCTTCTGGCGAACTGCGGCGTGATGGTAAGAATTACGTCGTTGCATTCTCTTCGGAGCTTCCGCCAACCCGCCGCCGTTTTACGATCGCGCACGAGTTTGGACACGTCCTGCTAGAACGATGCGGGGCGCGAAACGTGAAAGATAGTCCGGAATTGGAAAGGTTGTGCGACGCGATCGCGTCTGAGCTACTTCTGCCACGAGAACTCTTTCTCGCCGAGACGCAAGGCGAAGTATCCGCCCAAGGTGTACTCGATGTTGCCAAGAAATTCGAAACGTCTGTGGTTGCCACTGCCCGGCGTTTTCACGAGCTGCGCAATCTTAATGTGTTCCTTGCGAACACAGACGATGTCGAGTGGGGCTTTGGAGTCGTGCGGCGCGGACCGGTCGCGGGATTGGACGCAGATTTGAGACGACTCGTCGAGACGCGCAACGAGGGCCATCCAAGTTCAGGCCGCGTCTTTATCAACACCGGTACTACGTCCGGGCAATGGAATGTAGCTTCGGTAGGTTTGGGGCGTACGGGCATTGCCCTGTTTTCAATTCACCCGATCCCGCGAGCCCAGTGGGTGCGTCCGACGTGACGCAGATACGGTGACGGTGGCGGCGCTAATCAGGGTCCGGCTGCCCCGCCCCCTCCCGCATCCCCGGAATGGCGATCCTGACGGCCATCTCCCTGCCGCGGGCGTTTACCCTGAGGAACGTTTCGCCGTCGACGCACTGGAGGCGGACGAGGCTCGGGTTGATCTCGTACCCGACCTCTTTGCCCTTTTTCTGGCTGTTGACCAGACGCAGGGCCTTCAGCTTGCCGAGGTGATGGCTGACCGTCGTCTGCGTCTGGCGGCTCAGGCGGACGAGCGTCGTGACGTTGATGAGCCCACCGGCGGTGCACGGGATTTCCAACATGGACGGCTGTGTCGGACGGTGCACCGGATAGCGCGCCGTGGGCACGGATGATGCCGCGGCTCGATCAGGCGGTGGAGAACTGAACAGCTTCAGCACGCCGCAGCCACTGCGCCGGCGCACACATTGAACATCGGGTTCCTCATGCACGAGCGGGGTCGTGGGCGGACGCATCCGCCCAGACGCCGCGCGCAGGTACATGTCAAGGCAGCCGACCAGTATGATGATCAGCAGGACGACCACCAGGTAAATGACGACGGTCAGGATCACGCGACCCATGAGAAAGCTTCCTTTCGTTTTGAAAGTGGAAACGTGTGGCGCCGCGGAAGTGAGGATTGCGGCGCGGGGGATTAGAGGGCGGACAGCTCCGCCGACAACAGGTTGAGCGTCAGATCTCGGTCGAGCGGCAAGCCGCGCAGGCACTTTGTGAACTGCGCGAGCATCTGCCCCGCCGCGATCGACGCGGTGTAGACGGTGGACTTCGCCGTGCAACTGCCGGCGTAGGCCTGACCTTGGTTGAACAGTGTCGATGCGTAGTGTTCATGACCCTGCGGATCGCCGTTAGGGGTGTCGTCGCCCATTTCGGGGGCACATTCGTGATCGGCTCCGCGGACATCTCCTTCACCAACAGCCTGAGCACGCCCGACGACACGTTCGTGTCGGCACGACATCCGACTCAAACAGCATCCTGCGCTTAGCTTCCGGCTTCACCCGCCTCCCCGATCGCGAGCCAGTTGCTCAGCGTGAGCGATCCGCCCGAATGCGTATAGATGCCGCGGCTGCCGGCGCCCTGTCCGACCCAGACCTCGCCATACACGCTCAGCGGAAACGCCAGCCTCACCAAGCTCGGCGGCGGAAACGTCATCATCGGATCGCTCGGCGGCGTCGGGACGTTCACGCAGACGGGCGGCGCCGTCTCCGTGCAAGGCGGCAACACCCTCCTCGGCGAAGACGCAGGCGCCGCCGGCACCTACACCATCAGCGGCGGCAACCCTGCGCGACATCGTCCTCTCGCAGCGAGCCGCCGGCAGCGGCACGTTCAACCTCAATGGCGGCACCGTCGAACCGACCGGCATCGGGCCGCGCCGGCACCGGCACCGCCACTTTCGACTTCAACGGCGGCACGCTCAAGGCGGCCGCGAGCAGCGGAACCTTTATGCAGGGCCTGAGCAACACATACGTGAAGTCCGGCAGCACGTGGATTGATACCCAGGCGCACGATGTCAGCATCGCGCAGCCGCTCGTGCACGATCCTGCGCTCGGCGCCACCGCCGACGGTGGGCTCACGAAATTCGGCGTCGGCACCCTCACGTTGAATTCAGCAAACACCTACACGGGCGCCACCCGCGTCGACGCAGGCACGCTGGTCTGTAGCCAAGGCTTCAAAAACGGCGCGGCGCTGATCGTCGTCAATCGCGCGAAGGCCGTCGTGTTCGAAGCCTCGCCCCGCCGGCTACGTCCCCGGCTGCCAATACCCAAGCGGCAACAACGACACCACAAGCAGAATCTCCTCGCTCACGATCACCGGCACCGGCCAACTCGACCTCGGCAACAGCGACCTCGCCATCGACTACACGGCGCATCGCCCTGGACACCGTTCACGACGTCATCACCTCGGGCTTCAACGGCTGCGGCTGGGACGGACCCGGCATCATGAGCAGCGGCGCACTCAATACGGACCCCAGCGTCTTCGCCCTTGCCTACGCCGAGAGCGCCGACTTGCCCACGCCTTTCGCCAACTTCTACGGCCAGAGCGTGGACAACAACGGCAGTGCTCATCAAGTTCACATGCCTGTTCGACTTCCAGGACCTCAGCGTCATCAACACCAACTACGACAACGGCGTCAGCAGCGGCCGCTACTGGTTCAAAGCCGATTTCAACTACGACGTGGCTAGTTGACCTCCAGGATCTATCACTTTTTAACACGAGCTCCGACCCCACCAAGCCGTCGCTGCCCTAGCCCTCGGCGTTGAATCTGTTCGGTCTGCTCGGGTTGGGCTTGGGCCGCAGGGGGTGGGTTCGGGCCGGGAGCTATTCTCGAAATAATTTGGTCATTGCGTCCAACGCCTCGCTTTGCACACTATGCAATGGCGATTTCATCACCATAAACGCGTAATACAAAATTTATTTTTCATGTTGACGCCTATGCGTGCACTCGCCTAATCTCTTGGTATGAGCCGCGAAACCCGATTTTCCTCGCCCCTCTCCGATCTCGATCGGAATCCACAGAATGCGCCCGCGCCGTCAGAATCGGATTGGCATCTCCTGATCCTCGCCGTGGTCTCGCTCGCCGTCGCGGTGTGTGCGCTGGCGCTTTTCATTTATCAAGGCCGAGAGCCTCGGGTGATCTCGGCAGCGTTCCCGCCCGGCGAAGGGAACGGCGTGGCCGATCGGCGCGCCGATGATTTGGGAAAG